>ERZ773099.1516-NODE-1516-length-17087-cov-5.037987_pt1 | contig 17087 bp, 7 predicted proteins | sample MGYA00511120_ERZ773099 | MGnify/ENA primary metagenome ERZ773099 (study PRJEB29015, sample SAMEA2738012) | human oral metagenome | biome: human oral; feature: human-associated habitat; material: dental | place: China | collected 2104 ...
ATAGTAAAATGAGGAGGTTTCAATCCCCTTTCGAGGTTTCTGACGTACTGAGATTCTCTTCTTCAAACTAATAAGCCGATCAAGAAGGTTTCAATCCCCTTTCGAGGTTTCTGACGTACTGAGGAAATCGGCAACCTCCCTCAGGAGGTTAACAAGTTTCAATCCCCTTTCGAGGTTTCTGACGTACTGAGTTCGAATCGATCTACTCAACACCGCCAAATTCTGTTTCAATCCCCTTTCGAGGTTTCTGACGTACTGAGTCTACGGAATGGGCGAGGAAACTTCAATCAAGGTTTCAATCCCCTTTCGAGGTTTCTGACGTACTGAGATAATCTGCAACTTCTGTAAGTTTGTAATTCTGGGGTTTCAATCCCCTTTCGAGGTTTCTGACGTACTGAGACTGCAATAGCGAAAGTTAAGAACGTAATCTTTGGTTTCAATCCCCTTTCGAGGTTTCTGACGTACTGAGTTCCCGCTGAAGTTCTACGGGACAAGAAGGTCTAAGTTTCAATCCCCTTTCGAGGTTTCTGACGTACTGAGATTCGAGAATGTATTAACTACACTGAATTCGTTTCAATCCCCTTTCGAGGTTTCTGACGTACTGAGGTAAACTCCAGATTTGTACTCTGGAAGCCCATGTTTCAATCCCCTTTCGAGGTTTCTGACGTACTGAGTAAAAACTCCGTGACGACTCATTAAACCCTTAGCGTTTCAATCCCCTTTCGAGGTTTCTGACGTACTGAGTGTATCACGAAAAAACACGCTAAACAAGCTCCTTAAAGCCGCCTTTTTTTCACCCCCCTCCTCGAACTTTCAAAAAATCGTTTTTCGACGCTTTTTCATGTCGCTTAGAAGCCATACAGCATTGTCCCTGCCGTTTTTTCACCCCTCCATACCTGCGTATTGCAGCACAACGTCCTGCAATCCAGGCATCGAACGCACAAAGGATAACCGTACGGACGCAGAGGAAGGACCCGGTGAAAACACCGCCTCAAAAGCCAAGTACGTCCGTCCCTACCGGCATACTTTACGTCATCACACCACACAGATCATGCCCTTTCCCGGAAAAGCCAGGTGGCATAACAAAGCATTTACGATAAAATGAAGAGCGTGGTGACGCAAGATCGCTCGAAAGCAAAAACACAACGGAGCGTTCGGAGGAACTGCTGCGCTCCATCGGTGTCGAGCGGCGTCGAGCAGGAACGGAGGCAAATCCATATGGACGAGGTCAAAAAAACGGATGAGGGACAGAGCCCGATCAAACACAGGGAGAATTTCATCGCAGCCCTGACCGAGACGGGTAAAGCCATTCGCGCGCATATAAGGGAGATCGATACCGTGATGCTGAGGGCCGTCGCACAAAACCCAGCCCTCGAACGCTGCCATCAAAAAACCTGGAGCCCCCGGCTGGAGAGAATGAACAGGGCGTTGTCCGATTTCGAGCGCTGCGTGCTTCTTCGCCCCAGCCTCTGCGTCATGGGAAGACGGGGAGCCGGAAAGACAACCCTTCTTAATTCCTGGCTCGGTAAAACCAAAAAACAAAAAGGGGTCCCTCTCAAGGCCCTTCCCTACGGCACCGAGGACACGACCGCCTGCCTGGTGAGGATCACCTCCAAACGAGATGACGATACCTCAAACTCCATCGAGGTCTCCCTCCTCGACAAAAATTGCATGAGCGGCGACCTGCAAGAGGACTCCCCAAGGCCACCGCGTCCCGACAGAGATTTTTTCAAGGTCAGGCGGGACGATCAGGACCGCGTCTTTTGCCTGGCCCGCTTCCCCGTCTACGGCAATAGAAAAGACAAAGCAGAGGACAAAGGAGGAGACGAAACACGCTCTCTCCAGGAGGCGGACGGCATATTCGTCCTGGACGAAACGGGGAGGGGCGCCGTTCGTTTCGAGGACATTCAGTGGCACGCGAGAGAGATCTGCATTCCGATGGACGTCCGTTCCGAGGATTGCGGCAGGGCTGGATCGGTGCTCTCCGAGGTGGATATCGTCGACTCCCCCGGCGCGGACTCCACCAAGCAGGGCGACTTTGGAGACTGGAAGAAGGTCAAGAACACCAAGGTCTTTCAGGTCGCCGTCAACGAGCTGGACATGCTGCTGCTCACCGCCTCCTCGCAGCCCAGCTCCATCAACATCGGCGGTCAGTTTCAGGAGGACGTCATGTACCCTTGGGCCCGGCGATGCCGGTCGGAATCGGAAGGCCGGCTCTTCGTGCTCCTGACCCATGCGACGGAGCTCTTTAAAAATGCCATGAGAGCGCTTGACGAGGAAGAGGACGAGGAGGACATCGCGGCACAGAACAACAGCTTTGGACGGATGCTGTACAAGAACATCCTGATGCCCCTCTTCGCCACAGCGCCCGATGGAACACCCCCAATCGTGCAGAAGGACGACGTCACCACCTGGCCCCCCATCTTTTTTTACGACAGGGATTACGATTTCCTGAACAGGCTCACTCAAAGCGTCCCCAGCGGGTCCGGAGCCGAGATGGCCGAACGCCTGTACGGATTTCTCGACGGGGACCCCCTGGGAAACGACCTTTCGGACGCCGAAAAGTGTATCCTGTTTCTGGTCCAGGAGTGCGACGACATCGCGTACGAAAACAGACAGGTCGATCTCTCCTCCTTCAAAAGGTGGCTCGTTCGTTCTCTCTGCGCTTTTCTCGACCCTTCCGACAGAGGCCTGGAGCTGTTGACCGAAAGCATCGTCAAATATGCCTCACGCGGTCCCGTAGCCATCGCCCATGCCAGGGAACGGGAAAAGCTTCTGGAGGACATCCTGGCCTCTTACAAAAACTTCCTCGACGGATTCTCACTCTCGCGCGCCAATTTTCAAGCCGAAGAGGAGATCACGAGGGCATCCGAGTTTGTCCGTAAAATCCTCGGAACAGGACGCTACGACCAGAAAATGCATTTCGGGCGGAACTGCCGACGTCTTCTGGCGCAGGCGAGCCAAAACAACCAGGTGGAACTTCGGGGACATTCAAGGCCGGCATGCAGCGAGCAGGATGTCCTCAATGCCGTCGTATCGGACACACTGCAGAATGAATTATGGGCTCGAAACATCGATGAGGAAGACAAACAGGCCTTGTCCGCCACGCTCAGACAGTGCCTGCTGCACACCCCTGCCATCGCCGGGTTGTTCAACGCCAAAAAAGGAGCCTTTGAGGAGAACAGGGGCGAAATGACCATACTCATGGCAGCAGCGTTGGAAAGACTTCCCGGAATCGTCGAGTTTTTGAGGAACATCGACGATACGGCCCGAGCTCAATTAGCTCAGAATTATTTCGAGGCCGACCCCAATGAGATGGAGCTGCTCAGAGAGATTTACGACAACCACCTGGCAGAGGAGAGAGCAGAGGTTTCAAGCCTGTTCGAGCAGGCCCGTTCGGAATGCGCCGCCTACCTCAAAAGCCTGCAGGACAATCCTATAATCAAATCATTCGGGAACATAACTTCGCTTGTCAAGGAGGACGTTCAATCATGAGCCTGCCCTTTGTTTCCGTCCAGGGATACTCCCCCAAACGGTTTGCCCTTCGCTGCGAGTGCTGCACATCCTCCGAAAGAAAGTCCAAGACGGCCCAGAGTTTTTTTGAGACATCTCAAAGGTCAAAAAATGTCTTTGCGTACGTCCTGAATGGGGCTCCCGGCTCGGATTGCTGGCAGCGTTCCCAGACACCGCTGCCACTCGCCTCCGTTTTGTCAAAGGAACTTTGGGAAAAATGCCTTTACGAGCTTTCGTTCGACAGGGATGGTCAATGTCTTGAGCATTCTCAGGTTCCAACTGATGAGCTTCCCCTCAGGCTGGGCTATTCCCTTTCGAGTGCGGCAGAATGTACCCTCTTTCTGGAATGGAGACCTGGAGACAACGACTGCCCTATCCTGCTCTCTCCACAGTCCGTGTTTTCCGAAAACAATGCTTTTATCAAAGAGATAGGGCAATTCTACAAAGGGCAAAAGATCCTTCTGCTTTCCCTGCCCCGCCTGGCATTCCTGCCCCATCAACCTGGAAGGGAACCATCTGTCAAACCGGTGGACTCGTTTTCCAACTTGGGAGGGCTTTTCGGGTCCAGGGAATGGCACTTCAGACCACCTCAGATCGCCTTCCACGTCTCCGAAACGGATGTCCGCAAGGAGGATGGTTTTTTGATGGCTCTGGACTTCGGGACCTCCGCCAGCATCCTGTCCATCGTCAACTACAACGAAAATCCCGATGAGCCGCAAGACCTTTTTCTGAGGGATTTGTGCCCCTGGGAGCATGAAACGCTCGTTCCCGACCTCTCGAACATGAAGAGCGGACGGGAAGCCTCCTGGGAAGTGATCCGTTGGGAGGAGGGGAACGACAGCACGGAGAAGATGCCCCTGCATCTTCCGCCCGACATGCTGCGCAATCGCCTCCCCCTGCCTCGCAGGGGAATCCCCTGGGTCCCCTCACTCTTCTGCAAGGTCAAGGACTACGAGGGGCAGGATAAAATCGTGATTGGGGACGAGGCACTCTTAATTTTGGAAGCCAGCCGGCACACGGCTTCCGAAGGGGTGCTGCATACCTTTGTTTTTTCGCCGAAGAAATCACTGGGACTCAACGACGGTCCGCAGTCGGACGAGGACATCGAGAATTACCTCTTCGCTCTTTTTGAGATGGCGGCCCACCGCCTTTCCATCCTGGATGGGTGCGGAAAAGGCGTCAGGGGACCTCTCAAAAGCCTCAGCTGGTCTTATCCCGTGGTCTGGATGAGGCATCAGGTCAAGAAATATGAGGAATGTCTCAAGAAGGCACTGGATCGCAGCACCCTGAGAAACTACATCGCCAACCGGAGGACGGAGGCCGTCCTGCAAAAAAACAGGTACTCGCTGGACGAGGCTTCCGCCGCGTTCGTGGGATTCCTGGCAAGACGTTTCAACAAAATGCCGCCCGTAGATATCCTGAGCCTGATGGGGCCCTACCGCACCGAAAACGGTAAGGGCGAGAGGATGGAGCGCAATGTGCTGGTGCTGGACTTCGGGGCGGGCACAACGGACATCGTCTGGCTGACGTTGGAACACGATGCGGAGATGGGTCCCATCGTGGAGTCCAACATCCAGCTGTATTTTGCCCTCGACCAGGGCGGGCTCGAGATCACACGGTGTATCGCACAGATCCTGAAGGACCGCATCCGCGAGCATAACGTCAGCCGCGGCATGTCGCAGGAGCAGGTCAGCCGCTGGCTGAGGACGAACCTCAACGATCCCCGGATCGAAGAGACCTTCCTGGATGGGGAGCATAAACAGATCCTATCCCGTTACAGACGTTCCAAGATATCGGAGTTCTTCGACATCGCGGAAGCGGCAAAAAGGCATCTGGGAGAGAACCCCAGCTTTTCCATAGACTGGACCCCTCTGCTGTCGGGAACTCCGCTGGAGGCCCCAGGCGACAGCGAATCCCTCCTGACCCAGGAGCAGCTGAAGGACATCGTCAAAAAAGTTTTCCGCCCCGTGTTCGAGCGAATCGCCGCATGGTCCAAAGACAAGCCCGAACTCGACCTTATTTTGGTATCCGGAAGGTCCAGCGCCCTTCTGGGCCTGAGGGAGCTCCTGGAGGAGAGCATCCCCAGGGAAAAAGCTCCCGTCAGGAACGACTTCATCTGGCCTCTGGAATACTCCTTTGACGACCGCCCTGAGGACTGCACCACGGGCTGTTTTGAAGCCCACGCCAAGGAGCCGGACCTTCAAAAAAACTCACGGATGGAGCTGGAGGCAAAAACGGTTGTCGCAGAGGGGCTTCTGGAGAACGCACGAAAGTCCATCACCTTCCAGGGCAACTACATCCACTGTAATCCCCTGGACACCATGCGGCGCAGCCGCTGCATCGGCATCCTGGCGACGGATGACGTAGACCGCTGGCTTCCACGCTTCCGCAACGATTTCAACCTTTTGGTCGAGGCGGATTATGGAAGCATCAATCCTGACGAGGAGCTGCCTACCTATATCGAGGAGACCAATTTCACATCCGAGGGCAAGGGACTTTACCTGGGCATCAACTTCGCGGGCAAGGGGAGCGCCGACATCATCGACAGGCCACAGGTTTTTGCACGCATCCTCCTGGAAAATGCCGGAGGGACCTCCTACAGGTCGCTGAAAATGTTCTTCCGGCAGAAGTCCGCTACGGAGCTGTGCTTCAACCGGGCGGTGCTGACCAAGGAGAATGGGGATACCGTGGAGAGCGTTCCAACGCACCAGGAGGGGAACAGACTGACCGTCGAAAATATTACGGCGGAAATCAGATTTTTCTCCGACGAAAAGGATTTCCGAAACTCGGGAAAAATTCACATCGATGGAAGTCATCCCATAGACCGTGACCTGGGCGCCCTCCTCTGAGAGCATCAGGAAAAGGCACTTAAGGGGATCGTGCTCCGGACGATCCCCCCTGATCCTTTGTCCCTCGGACCCGTCAGTGACCAATCCCTTTCCCGATGGAGTCCACCACGATAATCTTTTTATCCTCCTTTTCATCCTCGTAGTGACAGAAGCCCCGCCAGGCATTCTCTATCGACCAGAGATTGAACTCGTGCGTGGAGTCCTCCTTTGGATCTCCTTTCAGCGCTCTGAAGTTGAAACTGCTCAGGTTGGTCCCGTTCTCAAGGAAACGGGACAGGTTGTCAATAGCCCGGTTCAACAGAATCTTCTTGTCGGGGTCCAGCTTGCCAGCCTCGTTCTGCATTCCGCTGCTGAAACGGATTCGTTCCGACAGCGGAGGGAGCAGCCTCTCGCCATACAGTTTCGCCGAAACCTGCTCGAACATCAACTTTCCCCAGGCGGAGAAGGTGCACTCGCCGTCAACGATATCCAGCATCGTCTCGGGCAGCCCGGAGCATTGCTCCATGGGAAGGGACTGCCACATCAGGCGCCGGGCAACGGAGAAATTGTCCACGACCGACCGCCTGGCGCTCTCATCAAAGTCCACGGGCAGCCTTGGAATGCTCAGAAGCTCCCCTCCAGCCTCAAAAATGTAGAGGGTCTCGTCCGCATAGAACATTCCCAGGGCCTGCATGTAGCCCTGAAGCGACTTGAATCCCCCAACCAGGTTGAACAGAATGCGCCACGACGATTGGCGATATCCCGGCAGTGTCGCGCTGCACCACTCCACCAGATTGTTGATCCCAAGCCTGAAAGCGCTCATATCGCTGGTGTTCAGGTCCTCGATCGGCTGGACGGTCATATTAATGCCCCGTTCTTTCCCCCACTCGCTCAACAAGTTCGCGGTGAGGCGTCCCTGGAAGGTATCGGTGCAGATCAGGAAATGCATATCGCCGGCCGCGTCCGCCAAATCTCCGGCCCTGCGATAGCACCCGATAAAGCCGTTCAATTCCGCCGAAAGCCTGCGGATCTCCGCCTCATTCCTCGCAGAGGAAAGGCGTCCCCGCCTTTCCTCCACCAACGCCAACAGCCTGCTTTTTTCCTCCGCGCTATACTCCTCCTCCCGCTTGTTGGCGTTGCTCCGAAGAAAAGGAATATCCTCCCGGTCCGCTCCATTCGTCAGGATACTGGTTCCGCAAGTTGTCACCGTCAACGTCCTCATCGGCCCGTCCCCCTTCACTCCTGTCGGTTCCGTCCTCATAAAACCACACCATCCTTCCACAAAAAAAATCCGTATCCATCCACAAATCTTTACTTATCCATAAATTCTTACTCATCCATAAAACCCTATCCACGAACCCCGCACTCACGAAAGTCCCTATTCATATAGACGATATATCAGTGAAAAATCAGGAATATCCTGCCCCAAAAATCCAAGTATAATACAATGACGAAAAGATGATACACCCGCTGGGATACAAATCGGACATGGGGGCGAGGATCGTGGACAAAAAGCACGTGCGGATGATCTGTACCGTCGGAACCTCATTAGGCTGTTCCGGTGAGCAATGCAAAAGTCTGCTGCAGGAATCGGAACAGAGCCGGGATTTTCCACTGTACGAGCTAATGCGGACGAGGGCTATGGAAAATGACTCCCGGCGCAAGGCCATCGAACTTCTGGACTCCCCCACCCTGCCTCAGACTTTCGACGACTTCATGTTTCCCACGGCCGAGATCCAGACGCTCGTCCACTGGCTCAAGGACAACCGGGACAAGGTCGAGACCCTGCACGTCGTGCTGCTCCCCTCTGAGGACAACGAGTCCAGACTGACGGCCCACGCCACTCGAATCTACCTCAACGTGGCCCGGCATCTCTTCCCCACAAGGATACGATGCGGCCTGGAGGACATCCGCCCCATAAAGGTCAAGGTCTCGGACCGCGAAAAATTTCTCGACTCCGTCGCTGTGCTCTTTGAGGAATTCGACCACCAACTGGAACAGGAGGGCTCGGAACAGCCGGTCTTCTGTGCCTCCGGGGGCTACAAGTCTATCGTCGCCTTCGCGGTGATGTACGCGCAGATTCACTCCATACCCTGCCTGTACACCTTTGAGAGGGCTCTTCAGGCGTTCGAGCTCATGCACATCCCCCTGGGCTATGCGATCGGAACGCTGGACGAGGAAATCAGCCTGCTTAAGGCCATCGGTTCACGAAAGGACCAGGCCGGGGAAGACCTGGAATCGAATATGGGGATCCCCCAGTGGGTCTCCGACACGCGCCCCCTTGCCCCCATGCTCATCAAGAGCTACGAAAGGGGGCGCCGTCAGGCCTGCGGCACGGGAGCGGCCCTGTTCGACCGCTTGCGGGACACCGGAGACAAGGGGCGCAGTCTGGCTCAGCACCTGAAAGATCTTCTTGCCGAGAACTGGGCCGAGCTGTGGATGGGGGATCAGATCCCCGAGACGGTGGAGCACAGTCGCCGCCATTCCAAGCGCCTGATGGAGTTCGCCTCCAACCTCTTCCGCTGCGCCGAACCCCAGATGGAAGCGCTGCTGAGCCTGGGGGAGGACCCTGCAAAACCGGAGCTGCTGGCCCTGCTGATCGCCGGCATCTACCTCCACGATATCGGCCACACCGCGCTCTCCTTCCCCGTCAAGCCCACGCCGGGGCATACCCCGTTTCCCCTGGGGCTCTTTCCCTCCGCAGTGCGGGAGGTCCATCACCTCCTGACGGGTGAGCTTCTCCGCCAGTATCCCGAAAGATTTTTCGGGGAGGAACACGACAGCGAGCCCTTCCGCTTTCTCAAACTCTGCGTGCCCCTGCTGTCGGAGCATCACAGGGGCTACACGGCGCTCCGAGACGGCGAGGGGAAGCCCTCCGAACTCATCCATTCCGTCGGAACGCTCCTCTACGGCAAGGAAAAGTTCAGAGAAACCCTTCGTCCTCTCAAGATCCGTTTCGAGGAGGCCCTCCGAAATACGGCCCTTCCCTTCACGGCGGACGGCATCCTGAGGGCGGCCGCACTGCTGCGGGTCATCGACGGATGCGACGTCCAGTCCGACCGCGTGATCAGCAGGGAGTACCTGAGGGCACGGCTCGACCGGACGCAGGACGAGGCAAAGTTTCTCGGCGCCCAGCTCGAAGCCTTTATCGCCGCCCTGCCGCGGCAGATCACCATGCATTTTTCAGACCTGGAACAGGCCACGAGCAGGCTGGACGTGAAACAGGTGCTCGCGGGAACCTTCATCGACGAGGACGAGGTTATCAAAAAATCCTGCACTGCCATCTACCGGGAGGTGTTCCGAGCCCTCGAGGACCTCCGGCAAAAACACCTGTCCGGAAAGGCTCGGGCCGAAGGGGACTGGGGAAAAATCCAGACCGAGGACACATCGCTCTTTACCGGGCTGTCCCTGTCCAACCGCGTCGCCTTCAAGTGGGAGCAGTTCCTGCACTTCTACAAGCACCAGAGCGTCGGCTTCGTCCTTCCGGTTCGGGAGTCGGATAAAGCGGTGAGGGTTCGGCTGTATCCTGCCGATGCCGAAATTTGCAACAAAAACACTGCAAAAATCATGGAGTCGATTGAAAAAGATATCGAGAGCGAATACGAAAAGGCGAGATCCGTACTGGAGGAACATCTGATCCTCAAGGCCAGAACACCGGCGGAGGAATCCCATGACTGAGGGGCGGAGATTGAAGGCCCCGGAATGGGGTTCCTTGAGCTCCTCACTTAAACAATCGCTGAGGGATTTTCTGCCCCAGGACATCTCGGTCACCGTTGTTGAGGAAAGGGAAGAGGAAAGGGAGTTGGAGCGGCCTCGGGAATTCCGGATGCTGTGCCTAACCCTGGAGGGCCCCAGGCTCCGGAAGCTGGCCGCCGAGTTCGGCAAGGACGGTTCTCTGACCCTGCACTGGCTGCTTCCCTCCGAGCCCCACGTGTTTGTCGACCTTGCAGACGGCGCAACGGACACGAGGTGGACCTCGGCCCATATCCTCGCACTGAAGGGCTTTTCCAGGACAGCGTGCGAGGAGCGTGCCGAAAATTCCCCCGGCACCTCCAAAAAGGCCCCCTCTCGGCTAAAACTCGCTCCGGATCTGGATGAGGGGAGGGTTTACCAGCTCTGGTGGCATGACGCAGAACGGCTTTGGGAGCAGTTTGCCCGCTCCGTGGAGGCCGACCGGGGCAATCTGGAGGCATTCGTCCGTCTCGAAGCCGGGCTCAACGCGCTTTGGGTCAGCCCCCGGAAACGCCATCGCCTGCTGACGAAAATCGGGTCCCCCCATCGGGAAAACCCATTGCTGAGGCTCGAAGGGCAGCGCCAAGTCCGCATCGGGCTCCGGGGCGTGGAGAGCCACGGAAGACTGCGCCTGCCGCACGAGAGCCACCGAGGACGGCTCTGCCCCTTCCAGACCCCCGAGTCCAAGCGCACGGGGCTGGACCTTCAACTGGCCGCAGGGGCCGAGGTGAAAAGCGACGGTTCGATCGAGCCCAATGACGATTACCTCTTTTCCATCGCCGTCGGAATGATCCCCTACCCCCTTCACACGGACGGTCCCCGCCTGATGATGGGCGGCAAGAACATGAAGCAGGCCGAGATCGGAATCGAGGGCGCGGAACCACCCATCGTCCCCGGATACCTGGAGGGACAGAGCGCGCGTTTCATTCCCGCCCTCAAAGGCTCTCTGGACTCGAACGGGCGTCTCACTCCCCCCATCGGCCTGAATGCTCTGACCCTGGTCATGCCCTTCGAGGGCTACACCTATGAGGACGGGCTCGTCGTATCGGAATCCCTGGCCCGGCGCTTTTTTATCCGGAACGGGACGCACACGATCCGGAAAACCTGCGAACGGTGGATACTGGAGCCGACCTCGAATGTCCCCGATATCGAGTCGGCCATCCGTGACAGCACTCCGGACCCGGCGCCTCGCTACATTTACGGTACCCCACTGCCGTTTCCCACCTTTGATTTTTACGATCGGGACAGGTCCGGTTCACTCAAGCGCTGCCCCCTGCCCGAGCTCCTTTACGACCACCACGCGCCGGGGACGCTGGATAAGGACGGCTTCCACGTTGACGTGAGGCTGTCCCGTCCATCGGGAACGGAGAATGCCCGAGGGATACGCATAACGCTGGATCTAACCTGGACCTTTCGCGTGGAGCGCCCTCTCGGGCTCGGCGACAAGCTCACGGGCAGGAACGGCAACAAGGGGGTCGTCACCCGCATCCTTGCCGACGAGACCATGCCGGAGGTGCGCATAGGGGGCAGGGCGTACCAAGCCGAATTGATCATCTCTCCCAGCTCGATCATGGGGCGCAAAAACCTGGGGCAACTTTGGGAGATGGCACATTCCGTACTTCTGGAATCCGCTTCGGAGGGAATACCGGACGACGACGAACTGGAGGCGGAGCAGAGAGAGAACCTGCCCGAGCTCATGCGCCGCGCCGGCGCGGACGAATGGGGGACCTTCCCCGTGTCGATCCCGACGGAAAATGGCACTCGGGAGGTTCGCGCGTTTGCGGGCTGGCAGTATTTCTGCCGCCTGCATCACCACGCCCTGAAGAAGCTTCAAGCCCGTGGAGCCGAAGGCCCGATCCAAGAGGCATCGGGACAGCCGGCGGTGTGCGGCTCCAGAACCGGCCAGCGGCTTGGCGAGATGGAAAACTGGTCGTTCCTGAGCCACGGGGCGGACGACGTCCTCTTCAAAATGCGCGCGCACTTCACCGGGGATTTCTCCAGGACAAGGGACTTGATGCAGAGGATTTACCGGTCACTCGGAATGACGCTTGACCCCGGCCCAGACGTCCTTCGAGTCAGCAGGGCATCGGAAGCAGTCCCCGCCAAGAAGGGAAGGACTGCGCCGGAGTCCTTGAGGTCGTTCCTGAAACGCACCCGGGACGACGACAACGCGGACGACACAGGAAGGCTTGTCTGCTATAAGGATCCGGACTCCAGCGGGTCCTCATATTCCGGAGGCCCATCACAGTCTATGGAAGCATTCCTGGACCAACAGATCGAGCGATTGAAAAATGCCCAACTCAAAGACATCAAGGATCCCGAGGGCAGGAAAAGGGCAAAAAGGCTCCTCGAGAAAGCCAAAAAGCTGAAATTTCTCCTGGGGGCTCAGGGGAACCTGTACGTTGACCCGAAGCTCCTACGGCTCTTCCCCGACCTGAGGAGCGCCCTCAGCGAAATTCTGCACGCCACGGGCGAAGAGAAGCAGCTTACGGCGTTCATTCGTTACCGCGAACAGCTCGTCGGCCTGTTGTCCGGCAAGGAGGGCGTGCCGCGGCGCCACCTTCTGGGACGCCGCTACAACCATTCCGCCCGCGCCGTCATCGTGCCCTGCCCGGACCTGGACCCGCATGAGGTCCGCCTGCCCCTGATGATGCTGACCGAGCTGCTGGACGGTTACAATGACAAGCGCGCAGGGGATCTCTTCTCGGAACCTCTGCTCAAAGTTCGTTCCCGCGTCAACGACCCCCTCCGCAAGGAATGGTCCGACGAGGAGGCAAAGCGCTGCGACCGGAAATTACGCGAAGAATACGAGCTTTGGGCCTTTCTGGTACGCCAGCCGAGCCTGCACCGGCACAGCCTCCAGGCATTTCGGATCCGCTGCTGGAACGAGCCCGTCATCGGACTTCCTCCGTTCGTAACCACAGGGTTCAACGCCGATTTCGACGGGGACACCATGGCGGTGTTTCTCCCCCACCCCAGCTCGGGGAGCCTCGAAAAATTTTCCCTTCCCAACAATCCCGGCCTAGTCGGGACCGGAGCACCCGCCCTTGCCTCGAGGCTGGACCTGGCCCTGGGCTGGTGGAACCTGGACGAGGCAGACAGGAACAAATGGCTCGCCCAGGCAGGACTCGATGACTCCAGAGGTCAAAGTCCCAAAAAACTGGAGGACTTCCTGCCTGTTTTATTGCGGCATATCGCCTCCCGCTCCTTTCCAGACCGCAGCTCCCTGCTCGGGAGGCTGCAACACGCCGTATGCAGCGCATCGACCGGGGCGGCAACCCTGTCCCTTTCGGAGTTCGAGCGTCTGTCCGTCCATCTCGATAAACTTTTGCCCTGCAAGAATAAAGGAAAGGAAGAGGACGCCGAGGCGGCCATAGAGGCTTTCTTCAGAGAGCACCCCGATCTGGGACTTGCCCGGATGGTGGCATCCGGGGCCAAGGGGGAGGTTCGCGACGTGCGCCACATGACGTGGGCCATCGGCGAGATCGATAAATTCGAGGAAGCTCCGAAAAAACCCTATGTCCGGGGAAATTTCTGGAGGGGCCTGACGGAGGACGAGATGTTTCTCTACAGTTACCCCTCGCGGGACTCCATGGCACAGAAAAAGCTGGCCGTCGCCGAGGCCGGGTATCTGTCGCGCCAGTTCGCCGAGGGGCTGTTTGAGCTTCGGGTTCGATCCGAGGACTGCGGAACGGCAAAGGGTCTTGAGGTGGGATACTCCAGACTGGAGTACGAAGAACGCCTGACCCTTTCGTTTGACGAAGAGGCCTTTACCCTGCCCACCCTGGGAGACCTCGAACGAGACTTGGAGAGAGCGGCCTGGGGGCGCACGCTTGCAGGGGAAACAGGGCGTTCCCTCAGTAAGAACGACCTCAAGGCCGTCCTCGCCTTTTGGAGGGAGGGCCTACCCATCTCCAACGGTGAGCTCAAGGAGCATCTTCTGGAAAACAAGAACCGCCTGGTTCTGCGTTCCCCCCTTTTCTGCGGGTGTCCCCTGGACGAGGGAGTCTGTGCGCGCTGCTGCGGCGCAGACCTGTCTCAGAAACCTCTGGATATCCCCCGCCCCATCGAGATCGGCGCTTTCGTCGGCCTCACGGCCGCTCAGGCGATAGGGGAACGAGGGACTCAGCTGGCGATGAAACGCTTCCACGACATCGGCGGAGGCACCCAGGGGAACAAAATTGCCGATCTGAGAGAGATCTTCATCAGGGAGCCCAAAACGCACGACGTGAAAAAACGCCCTGGCAAGATGTTGGACGTTCTCGCGATCAAGAAGGGCGATAACAGGGCCTTCAAAGAGCTTCCGCAGGCGTTGATCCATTATGAACTGGCTCTGAGACAGAGCCTGACGCGGGGGCTCGACGAGGAGGCCTCATACAGCGAAGGACGCTATTTGTCCGCCCTGGCCCATGAACGTGTCGAACCCCTTCTGTTTTTCAAGGAAGATGGTACGTCCTTTACCGACGATTTCAAGACCATCAAGAGCAGACTGCTCTGGGGAGGATCGGATCGATGACTCGACAGATTCTGGGGACCGCGCCCCGGCAAACCGCCGGGAATCGGGCTGTCCAGCAAAACGTCGCCTTTCGCACCGGGAGGGGATTTATCCATGACGACACGGAACCGGACGAGGAACGTTTTGAGGAGGAACTGGACGTGGAGGTCAACGACGCTTCCGACGACGAGGAGGACGAGGCGCCGGACTACGACCTGGACAGCGAGCTGTCGTACCACGAAGGAGAGGCTCGTCCTTCCATCCGGGTCCGGCCCATCTGGCTGTGGTGCGGCGGGCGCATCGTCTGGGCCGCGGACAGGTTTGGCTATCATCTTTCACAGCGGGAGCGATTCAGACGAAAATTCCAGAACCTGCTCGACTGCCTCCGCTTGCAGATGGGGGCTGATTTCCCGGAGGCAACGGCCCCATGGCTCCTTCGGGAGTTTTTCACAAAGCAAAGCATGAATGCGGACGGGCCCTCCCCGGTATCCTCCGGCTTCGGCACATCCTCGGATTCCCACAGGGGAAACGAGGAAAACGGGAAGGGCGTCTCCTGGACAGCGCAGCTTGGCCGGGTGGGGCTGATTGTGGGGCGGACGCTGACCCCCTTGGACCTTTTTATCATGGGACAGGGGAAAAAGAATCCGGAAGTCCTGGAACGGGAATGGCTCAAGGTGCAATTGAAGAGGCGCGGTATCGGCAGACCGGAATGGAAGCTGTTCAAGGATTGGCTTCCCGATGAGATCAACGCCTTTTTTAAGGACCTGAACGCTTCGGCGGGAACCGATTTTCACTACGCGCCTTCGACACTCCAACGTAAAAAGCTGGCCGAATGGTCAAAATGGGATATCTGGAGCAGAGGTGACTCCGTCGAATGACGAATAAAAAACCGACAGAGCGACGCATTGCCATCGACCTGCATTTCGACAGGAAAAGGCCGGAATATAAGGAATGCCTGGAGATTCTGGATAAGGCCTTCGAGAGCCTGAGCGCCTCCGGCAAGGAGGAGCTCAGGGAAGTCGGCTACGACCCTGTTTCCAACGTTGAATCCGCGTCCTTCGTCATCGCATCCCCGAAAATGCTGAAAAACTGCACGCCACAGGATAAAAGGCTCATGCCGACCATCCTGCTGCTGCAGGACGACGAGTGGAATGACGACACGGCGGATGTCCTCGCGGATCCCCGATGGGATGTGCGCGGGCTCTTCCGTCTATCAAAGCTCGGTAAAAATTGGGATTATGAAGAATTCGGCGGGCTCGTTTCCGCCATCAAGGAACTCGCCCGCGAGTCCATGCGGCAGGGCGGGAACGCGGAGGAAAGCTTCAGCAAGCCTGTAGACTGGAAGGCAAAGCTCACGGCCCGGCATCGGGTCGGGTTCGTCAGTCTTTTCTCGGATCCCTCGACGCGGGCGATGGCCCGTCAATTTAAGAACGCCCTCGGGGACATCCGGAAGCGACTGCCCCTAGCGCCGAATAAACGTCCCCCATCCCTGCTGCTCCTGGGCGAGACGGGCTGCGGCAAGTCCCTTCTGGCACGCGCTGCGGCAGATGCCCTGTTCCCCGGTAAGGAGGATCACTTTAAGCGTTTGAACATCTCGGCCTACACGAACGATCTCATCGACGTCGAGCTCTTCGGATCCAAAAAGGGCGCCTTTACGGGATGCGACGAGGACCGTCCGGGGGTCTTCGTCGCAGGTAAAGACGGGGTGGTCTTTCTGGACGAGATCGGGGATATGGAACCCCGCAATCAAACGCGGCTCTTGACCTATATGGATGACGGCAACGTGCTTCCGCGTGGAACCACGGAGAAGGAAAGCGCTCCCTGTGTCGTCATTGCCGCAACCAACAAGAGGATCGACAAGGGAGAGGGCGATTTTCGCGAGGACCTGTTCTGTCGATTCGATCACGTCGTCACGATTCCTCCCCTTCGAGAGCGGAAAAGGGACTTGCGGCTGCTTGTAAGCCTGACGCTGCAGGACGAGGAGGTCAACCCCGAGAGGAAGGTCGGTTTTATCAGCTTCGACGCCATTGAATATATGGAACGCCGTAATTTTCCGGGAAACTTTCGAGAGCTTCGCTTCCTGCTCCGGCAGTCGGTCCGGCGTGCCGCCGCCTCCGGGTCAGAATGTCTGTGCCTCAGGCATCTCGCGGGCTGATCCCTCACACACACTGCACGGGCGTTCCTCATCCAGGGCAGCGCAGATATCCAGCGTATTCAGCGAGTGCACCCAGATGAGTCCGTTTCCGGCACTGCCAAAACCTGCGTGCGCCCCGCCGCGCTTTTAAGGAAGCGCTGATTGAATCAGCGCTTCCTTGGCTCCGGAGCCTCCGGGATCCGATGGCTCGGCATCCAGCTTCCGGTGACCCGGAGGTTTTTCCCAAGGGCCGCCTCGATGCCCTTCTCCCCTTCGGGGAGGTCTCCCACCGCGCAGGCGGCGACGAGGGCGTTGGTCGCGAGGGCCCCGCCCGTCTCCAGCGTCACGGTCTCCGCGCCGATCTTGTCCGCCTTGATCTGGTTCC
>ERZ773099.1519-NODE-1519-length-17062-cov-3.634562_pt1 | contig 17062 bp, 16 predicted proteins | sample MGYA00511120_ERZ773099 | MGnify/ENA primary metagenome ERZ773099 (study PRJEB29015, sample SAMEA2738012) | human oral metagenome | biome: human oral; feature: human-associated habitat; material: dental | place: China | collected 2104 ...
GCACAGACTCGTCTCCAGAGGGGTAGAATCCTCCGGTACGACAAAACGGTAATGCTCGTCGAAATATCTCATGTTCAATGAATCTCCTTTCGGGGGATCGTTGTTGTCTGCGGTTCTACCCGGCATTATACCTTTTGTGAACGCATACCGCCGCAATAACGGGAGTTGGGAAACAAAAAAATTTTCCGCGTAATTACGCGGAAAACATGAGATTTTTTATCGATGGTATCGTGGTCCGAACGCTACGACGCGAGTCTCTCGGAACGTTCCAATTCTGCGAGTTGCGCCAGAGCCATCGTGGTGGTCGTCTCGTCCCATCCCTTCGCCTCCGCCCACATTCGCAGCGCTCCGGCGGCGTCGGACAGGTTCGGGACCGCTCCCTGCGGAACGTTTCCGTTTGTCCGTTCGTTTGGGATATCGACCGAGACGGACGCGACGTGCCACGCGCCGGCGTCGGACAATGCATCGGCCAAGCGGCGCTTCGACAAGGCAAACGACAGGTCCCGAGCCGTCGCCGCATCCTCGATGGACACCGACAGCGAGACGACGGCGCCGTCGAGCTCCTTCGTCATCTTGGCGAACAGCGCATGCGCGTCGCGCAGCATCGAGGCGGGGCAGACAAAACGCGTGGCATCCTCCAGTTCCCGCACCTCCGTCGCCGTATCGGAAATCTCGACGACGACGAACCGGCGCGCCGGCGTGGCGATATGGCGCGTGGCGAGCGTCCCGTCGTCCGACAGCTCGTGGACGAGAAATCCCGGCACGGCGGTCCGGTCCGTGAAGGTCAGACGCTCGGGAGCCCCGCAGTATCGGACTGCTCCGTCCGGCGTGGTCCGCGCATCATGGATATGTCCCAACAGGACCAGGGGATAGGGCTCGGCGGCTCGGCGCGTCAATATCGGCTCGCCCTGCATCATGAGCCCCGCCAACGAGGCGCCGGAGACCCCCGAGTACCCCGACAGCCCCTCCCATGCGAGATGCCCCGCGAGGATTGAGAGCCGTCCGTCTCGGCAGCCCGACAGATTGACGGCGGCGTTTTCATACTTTCGGGTCATGAGCCGGTTCAGTTCCTCCGGCATGCGCCCCTCCATCTCCGGCGCCGACAGCATGTCGCCGGGCCGAAGCCCCGGCAGTACCGTCACGTCGATTCCACACCCGCAGAGGTCGTCGACCCGTTCCGGCACAAGCGAGATATGGACGTGTTCCAGTCCCGACATCTCCTTTATCAGTTCGTAAGCGGACCGCGAATCGTGGCTGGGCGTTCCCGCGACGATGATGACGGGGAGCCCCGTGGCATCCAGACGGGCCAGCCACGCGTAGAACGCCCCAATTTCCCGCCGGGCCCGGTCCAACATCACCCGGCCGTCCTTGAACGCGTCGCCGGCGAAGATAACGAGATCGGGACGCTCGGCGACGATACGGTCCGCGACGAAATTCATGGTGCAGACGATGTCCTCGAACCGGGAGTCCGGCTCGGGCCCCGGATACCCCATCCCATAATGGCAGTCCGCGACATGCGCGATTTTCCTCGTACCCATCCTTCGAACGTTCTCCCATCGCATTGGATTTTTCTTGCTTATTCAGTAGTTTATTATGCACTGAACACGGTGTTTCGTCAAGAGCTCTTCGGCGCTTCTGTCTCCCGTTCTCCGCTGAGTATAATGGGAGAAGAAGCTCCCACGATGGAAGGATGGGGACGAAGGATGGGGAAGCGAAACAACGCGCCGCGCGATGCGACGGCGGCGGACGCGGCGCGGATGCCTTATCTCGCGGAGCGGATACTGGAGTCGCTGGCGTTCGATGAACGGCGAGAGACACAATCTGAACTGGTGCGGCTGTTGTCGCGCCATATCGTCTCGGAGTTCGGCAAGAGCGGCGAGATGCCGTCCTACCCCGAGACGGCGGCGTGCTTCGAGGCCCCGACGGGGACGGGCAAGAGCTTCGCCGTGCTGAGCGTCGCCTTTGCGCTCTGGGCTGCGACGCGGGTCCCGTCGGTCGTTGCGACGTTCACCAAGGTTTTGCAGGCCCAGTACGGCCGCGTCGTCCCCGATTTTCGACGCCGGCTGTTCGAATCGCCGCTGCTCAACGAACTGGAGATAGACCCAGAGCTCCATCCCGACGCGGAGCGCGCCGCTCATAGGGACGGCGGCATCTCCTTCGGAAAGGCCGTTCTTTCCAAATGGACATGGGGGATCCGCAAGGGCAAGCGCAACTACGTCTGTCTCAAGAGGCTCCATGATTTTCGTGCCGTCATGGACGCGTCGGGGACCGTAAGGTACAGGGATGGCGGCCTGACGTTTTCTTCGGACGCCTTCGCGTTCCGTTCGCTCTGCGAACGGCTTTCCGGCATATCGGACCTCGACGGGTACGACACCTCGCTCTTGTCGGACGCCGAGTTGCGACACTTGAATCAGATTCGCGGCTCATCCTTCGTGAAGTGCCGAAACTGCAAGTTCGCCTCCAAATGCGCCTATGTCATCGCCGCGGCGTCGAACCCGGCGCTGGCGATAGAAAATCACGCCATCTTGACGGGGGCCATGATGGATAAGGAGGATCTTCCGGAACCCGAGGAATACGCTCCTCACCCCGGCGCGGCACTGTTCTGCGACGAGGGACACCATCTCATGGGGTTCTCGACCTCCGGCGACCGCTACTTCGAGCTCTCGCGCAACGATATCGACGCGATAGCGGCATTCCCGTTCCCCTCCGTCGCCGCTTCGCGGCGGCGCCATTACGCCGACGCACGCATACCCGTGCTGGAACGATACGAAGCGGCGCGGAGCGCCTACGAGACGTTCTGGACTGGGCCCGACTCGCCGGGCGGGCTCTTGGCGTCGCATGACGTGACGCGCTTCCTCGACCCCGCATGGGAATCCGAACTTCATAGACGCTGGGAGGAGATAAAGGCGTTTTGGGACCCTGCCGAGACGCTCGATGCCCTGTCTCTGCCGGACGAGCCGTTCGGCCCCAAGGCGCCCGTTTTCTCGTCCGGCGGGATCCCGTTGGGATTCGTGGAAGAACCGAAACGTCCCCAAGCCGTACCCGTACCGCCGAACGAGGACGAAAATATGGGACGAAACCCGCGGTACGGCGCATTGCGGGACCTTGTGCGCCGCGCGGCATCCAACGCCGTCCGGCACTACGACACGTTCCTGTCGGCACTGGGAAGGATGCGAAACGTGCGGACGGACGAGACGCTGGACGTAATGGATACGGACGATGGATGGGTACTGCGCTCGCAGGGACTCTCCAGCTTTCATGAACGGTTGCGGCGTTCGGCGGCCCGGAAAGGCGGGGCCGGAAGGGCCCCGTTCGGCATGATGGCGGTGTTGTCCGGGACGCTGTTCGATGGTTCGGAGTCCGGGCTGGCGGCGTTCTCCGCCGAGTCCGGCATCGTCCCCACCACGTCGTCGTCGAAGCTGGGAACGACGTTCCCGGAGGATGCGCTTTCCGTCTGGCTTCCGCCCTTCTCCGAACGCCCCACGCGGCGCCGCGACGAGGGAGATCCCTTTTCCGCCGCCGTCGTGAAGTTCTGTCTCCGACACGTACCCGACTACGTAGAGTCGGGACGCGGCGGGGTACTGGTCCTGTGTACGGCAAAGACACGGATGAAACGAGTATACGACGCGCTGGGGGAGGAACTGGAACGGCGCGGCGGACGGATAGGGCTCTGGATACAGGGCCCGCGTGGGAACAAGCGCGTCGCACGGCAGTTCGCGGCGTCGGACGGGAACGGGATACTCGTCGCGTCCGATTCGTTCCGCGAGGGGTTCGACGTGCCCGGACGCGCGCTGACCTGGGCCATCCTCGACAAGCTGCCGTTCGAGCGCGTGAGCGAACAGCTCCGCCGGCGCCTGTCGCTGTTGACGGAGGCGGGCGCGATAACGCCGGACGGCGAGTATCGGCACCAGATAGGGTTGATGGAGTTCGCCGTACGCCAGAGCGCGGGGCGCGTTGTCCGATGCATGACGGACCGGGGTATCTTCACTATCTTGGATCCGCGCTGCCGTCCCTCAAAGGAGACGATTGAAAACGGCCGGTTCGGATCGGATCCGAACGTGCTGTTCCAGGCAATATGCCGTTCGCTCCCGGACCCCGCCGCCTGGCATTGGGAAGAGGAACCGCCCACTGTCCCCGCTCTTTATGGAAACGCAAAATGCGGATAGAAAAAGGAGAGAAACATGAAGATAGGAAGAGTCCAATACGATCACGTATGCGACATCGAAGGAGACTACGGCGGAGCACGCATTCTTCGGCAGGTGTCGCACTTCGCCTTCCATCTCGGGTTCGGGATCCTTCTGAGCGATACGGCTGCGCAGGCGTTACCGCTATGCTCGGAGGACCATTCGAAGGACGGTTGCGAGGAGTTCTTCTTCATCGAGCCGCAGGACCGCATATTCGACGCTATCGAACGGTACTGCGACGAGGATCTGCCGCATCGTCTCATCGTCGAGCTCCCGCAGCCGGAGCCCGCCATCCCCGGTTCGTCGGGACATGTCTATGATATCCTGCGGGAAGGGTATCACAAGACCTTCCCAAATGCTCTGGCGACGTTGCCCGTTATCGGCATGTTGTCCTACGACAAGTGGAGACTGTCGGCGTACGGCGAGGAACGGCTTATCGACGAGGCGTCGAAATTTCTGTCGGGGATATGCGGACATACCTATCAGGTCTGCTGGTGGTGGGGCGAACGGTTCACCGACTCGCTGAGAGAGGACTTTTGCGACGTATCCGCCGCGACGGTCGAAGAACTGCGGGATGACCTTCTGCATACCGCTCAGAAGGACGCCTACCCCGTACTGAACGAGCTGTGCGATCGGCTCCACGGTATCTCCGCCGAACGGCGCGTCGCACGAGCTTCTCAAGAAGCCGTTCAAAAACGGGAGCTTTCACGCTGACCTTGAGGAGGCACCGCATTTTGCGGCGGGTTTTTCTGCGTCGTTCCAGTTTTTCCAAGGTATACTAATCTTGGGCTCTGTTCGATGAAAGGAGAAAATGGTCCAAGATTTGATGACGATTGTACACTGTTTCAGCTCTAGGTTGTATGGGCTTAGGAAGTATAAGAAGAAATTGAAGGAAGCCTTAGGTGGTGAGGAACATGAGAGCCTACAAGACGGAGATCAAGCCAACTGAGAAGCAGATCGAAAAGATCAGGCAAACTCAGGGTGTCTGTAGGTTTGTCTACAACCTCTTTATTGCCACCAACCAAGAGAGGTACAAGCAAGGCTTGAAGTATACGTCTGGATATGACTTCTCTAAATACCTCAACCATGCGTACAAGGAAGCACACCCAGAGCACAAATGGATTTGGGAAGTATCATCCAAGGCCGTAAAACAGAGCATCATGAACGCCGACAGGGCCTTCAAGAGGTTCTTCAAGACCAAGAAAGGCTACCCTAACTTCAAGCGTAAACATGGGCATCCTGTCAGTATTTACTGCCCCAGAAACGGAGCCGATGCAAAGAACGTGGAGGTACAAAGGCACCGGATAAAGGTTCCGACCCTAGGGTGGGTACGACTCAAGGAGTTCGGGTACATCCCCATAGGTGTGCCCTTCTCTATAACAATTACCTCTAAAGCAGGAAGGTACTATGCTAGTTGTCTGTATGAAACAGATAATACTGTTCATCCTCAATGCAAAGGAGAAGGTTTAGGTGTAGACCTTGGGCTAAAATCATTTGCTGTTGTAAGCAACGGTTCCGCGTACAAGAACATCAACAAATCTATGAGAGTAAAGAAAGCAAAGAAACGTTTCAAGAGGGAACAGCGTCGGTTCTCTCGAAAAATCCAAATGAGAAAGAAGGTGAAATCTGCTACCGTAACCTTATTTGACGCAAGTCAAATGGGTCATACTATAACGACATCAAACCTTGATAAGCAGAGAGTAAAAGTTCAAAGAGCATACCAGCGACTTGAGTGTATACGAAAGGACTTCATTAACAAAGTAGTGAGTGATTTGGTGAAAGCCAAGCCAAGTTACATCATTATTGAGGACCTCAACATTCAAGGCATGATGAAGAACAGGCATTTAGCAAGAGCTGTGTTGGAATCCCTGTTCTACTACTTCCGTGCAACTTTAGTCAGGAAGTGTCATGAAGCTGGCATCGAGGTCCGTCTGGCCGATCGGTTTTACCCCAGCTCGAAGCAGTGTTCCTCCTGCGGAGCGCTGAAGTGGGACCTGCGGCTGAACGACCGGGTCTATCAATGTCCCGTCTGTGGACTAGAAATTGACAGAGACTACAATGCCTCTTTGAACTTAAAGCACTGTGAACAATACCATGTAGCATAGTGCTATGTACCGTGAGCTACACGGGAATTCAAGCCTCCGGACTGTTATACAACCTGAGTAGCGACGTGCGAAAGGGAACAGGATGAACGAGGAAATCTCTGGACCTGTAGGACAAAGTCTTATATTATCATAGGTTTACAGTAGCAGAAATCCTTGAATGAAGCTGAAGGTTATGAAAGCCCCGGTGGCCGCGTTGCCTATGGTAACGATAGAGCGCTATATCCCGGCCGCCGACGCCAAAGATGCAGGGGAGTCCTGGGAAGTCAAGGTGCCGAGAGCGGAGATGATGTTCATACTCGAAATATCGCGGTTCGGCGGTGCACCCATTTTGAAAACGTTCGGCACGATAAGCGAGACGCAGGTTGACGACCTCGTGACAAACGGGGACGGCTACGTCAAAAAAATTGTCGGAATCGACCTGTATGGACAGAACGTCATCGACGGCGCCGACAATTATAGGATGTCGGTCTTGAAGTATGGACAGGCGATGGAAGACAATTTCAAAACCCTCGGAGTCGTCAAGTTCGACGAGTCGGTGTTCCGTTCGGATCTCGAAAGGCTGACCGAGGAGACGAACGAGCTCTTGGACATACTTTGCGGACATTTCTATGAGATTGTATTGAACAGAGACGACGAGGATGGCGAGCGCCTTTCCCCGCGGACCCTGTATCTCGCCGCGGCGACTACAGACGAACTTGAGAGCCGCTGTCTCGATTCCCTCACGGATCTTCCCAAGCATAAATTGGCGCAGTACCGCAAGAGCGTCGATTCCTTTCTTGAACTTCTAAGTGAGATGGAATGTGGCGAGCGTCATAATATGGAGGAATCGGACGTCGAGTTGGGACTTTGAATCAGAAAGGAGTTTGAAATGCTGGAGTTCGAATGTGTCATGGAATACCTGGCTGGCCGCGACTTTGAGATGAAGAACGACGCGCCGGCGCGGATAGAACGTTACCGAATCGTCCCGAAGGAATGCTCCGAACCGTCCTCCGAAAGGATATCGGTCCGGGAGGACGGGATATCGATGCAGTTTATCGCAGGAGTAACGCAGAGCGACTGTGGGTTTGGCCTCGTATTCGAAAGTTTCAAAATGGTCGAACCGCAGGATATCGACAGGATGCTCGCTGCGGCGGGGCCGTACGCGCGCAGGATAGTCGGCGTCGATATCGAAAATGATGGGCTGGAGGGCGCCTGCCGTATGGACCTGTTCGTCCTGACGCCGGAAATGGAGGAATATGCCGCCCGGTACCCAACCATAGGCTGCGTGCAGTACGATTCCAAGCTGCCGACGCACCTTCTGGGCGAGATGGACGACCGTGTGAACGAGATATTGAAGCTCTTCTGCGGACACACCTACCAGATCGAACTACAAAATCGGCATGCCGATCCCGACGGTATCGACGGTACGGATATCTTCGACGTCGAGGCGACGACGGTCGGCGAGATGTGCGAGAAATGCGCCGACGCTATCAGCGACCGCGCGTTCGAGGACGCGAACCTCTGTGCACAGGATTTAATTTGGAACTTGGGACGGGGCCACCGGATGGAGAACCCCGAAGAGAACGTCGAGCCGGCGGGGCCGGGACTTTAAGGGAGGTATCTCATGGACGGGAAAATCAAGGCGTTTGCGGAGACGAAACAGTTGGAGGCCGCGGCGCACGCACTGTGCGATGCGCTGCGCGGGACGGTCAGAGAAACGCTGATGCAGGACGGTGCGGACGTCCCCGTCTCCTATATGCAGGTAGGCGACATGTACGTGAACTCCCGCCCGACGTCGCGTTCGACGCTGGACCGGGACGCACTGAAAGTGTTTCTGGCAAATCACGCGGACGTGCTGGATAAAGCGGGGCTGACGCAGGATTCGTTCTTCCAGTCCAGGGAGACCGTCCAGTTTCGGCTCGGCAAGGAGTATGGCGGTGCGGAACTCGCGAAAGCATTGAAGAGCGGAGCGGCGGATATCCGGGACGCGTACAGACGGGTGACGGGACAACCCATGCCCGATCTGGCGGAGAGCGGGGACTACAGGCTATTGGTGTTGACGCAGGCCTATGCACGGGTCAAGGAAGTCGAGCAAGCGGCGGGGCTGAAACTGGAGCAACAGAAACAGGAGCTCATGGCGGAACTCGGGATCGGGAAACACGAAGGGCTCTCCATTCTGTCGGTGAAGGGCGCACCGTCGTTCGACCGCGAGCTGTTCGTGGCGACGTTCCCCGACGCGGAGCTCCCGAAGAAGACGACGACCTCCTGGGTCTGTGAAATTCTGGACCAGCGGCTCTACGACATGCGAATGTCGTTCTCGGCGAAGCACAGGACGCCGGAGCCGAACACGCCGTCCATGGACGACGATATCGAGGGATTCTCGCCGGCACTGTAGAATATAGTCGAAAGCCGGGACGTCCTTCAAGGACGTCCCGGCTTTTTTCTACCCGACGGTGAACACCATCTACAGCGTTGGTTCGGAAGAGCTCGGCGCGTCCAGATAATAGCGTTCAATGTGCTCCAGAAAACGGATGGACTCGAGCCGGATCGATTCGGCCAATCGGCATAGGAATTCACTCCTTGCCGCAAGCATCTTGGCATTCTCCTCCGGAAGCTCCCTGCGGACGGCTGTCTCTATTCCCGAACCCACGGACTGGGCTGTCTCCGGCAGTCTCCCCAAGCGTTCATACAGGGCTTCGAACCCGTGCATACCCAAAAAGTCCGATAGGAAGTCGACGAGAAGAAAGAGGTCGGGGTCATGCCGTTCGTCCCCCTCCCCCAGCGGCAGGCACAGTCGATTCGGGAGTCCATAGAGTTGCGTGTTCAGTATATCGTAAACGGGGGACAGCTTCCATCGTTCCGTCTGCGGATCGTACATCAACGAAAAGTTCTTGGCGTGCATGTCGCCGTTCCCGAGGATGTACCCGAACAGATAGCGCATGGCAAACTCGCTTCGCGCCTCGGGCGGCAACGCTTTTTCGACGAAGTCGAAAAGTTCCTCCGTCGTCGGCGCGTATTTGCCGCCTGAGACTGCGGGGAGATCCATCAGTTCCGCAAATTGTTTCACACTGTACTTTACAAGACGGGGCGCCGAACCGTAATCGAGGTCGAATCGCTCGACGCAGAGATGCATACGCCGAATATCGGTGTCCGTAAGAGCGGAGAACAGCGCCGTCTTGGCCGTATCGAACCCGGACTCCTCCATGACGCGCATCGAAAAATATTCGTTCTCGGGCTGGAACTCATATTCGTGCGACCATGGCTTGACGATGACATTGCCCAGTTCGCGATTTCGGTCCGGCATGCGCAAAATAAAATCCTCTTCGATCCGCTCCAGCGTCGCCGTAAATTTGTCTTGGACACCGGAGAACGAATAACGGTCCCGGATGCGTTCGGCGGAATCGGCGTCGAAATAACAAGACGGAATACGGCAAAAAATATCGAACCTCGGAAACGGAACGATTCGATGGGGGACCTCCCGACGGTCATGGATAATGAACGTTCCGTCGAAGATAGTCCCGTAGGGGAGCTCGTCGATATGTTTTCCCAGCTCAAGGAGCTCGGAATCGGAATAGGCTTCTCCCCTTCCGGATAACGCGCAGGCGGCCAGATCGGAATGGAGAAGCATGTTCTCATGACGTACCCCTTCCGGCAGTTCATAGGACAAATGATCGAACCAGCACCGCGCGCTTCGCATGATTTTATCCTTTCAGAACGGCGTCTATTGCCAGTCCGACGCGTTGCGGCCGATGGAGAGCGCCTGAATGCGGTTCCGTATCTCGGCGACGTGCGGAACGTCGGTAAGCCAGATCTCGAACGTATCGGTGCCCGACGAGGCGAATTTCAATGTCCCGCAGCCGAACAGCCGATCCAGTATCCCCTGTTCCACAACGACCGTCCGCATCGCCGAGAGCGGCATGTCGGTAGCACTGCGAAACAGGATGCCCTGCTGGAGCGTCAAGACTCCGTCTTGGACGGAGAGCTTCGTACAGGCCGTCCGCAACATCGCGCCGGCGAGCGAGTACAGCCAGCCGATAAGCCAGCCGATGAACGAGAAATTGAAGATCTTGGATACGATGTCCTCGATGACGCCGTTCCCTCTCATAAAGCTCTGCGACGTCCAGACGGCGAATGTTAGTGCAGCGAACATGGCGGCGAGAAACCCCATCCACGCCATGGTTGATTTGAAAGCACGCAGTCCGAATGACGGACGAACGACCAATCCTTGAAACATTCTTACATCCTCTCCTGTCCTTGATGTTTTAGAGCTCCGGCGCATCGCAGTCGAGCTCCTCCCGTCCCTCGTCGACGGTCGTACCGCCCCGCAGGACGACGTACTCCATCACGTCGTCCGATGTGCACTGCAAGACGACCTCGAGATCCGGGAACCGTCGGGAAAGCTCCTTCATGACGGGCTCCGGCGGCGTCCATGCCGTCATGAAGGTCCCGATAATGGAGGAATCGGGACCTGCGGCGTCCACGGCGAGATCGGTCTCGAACGCATTCCATTTGGTCCCCCAATGCTCCCGCGCCCATGCCTCGCTTCGGCCGTCGACCGCCGAACGAATCTCCTCCGGCATGGGAACAATCTTGCCGAAGTCGACGTTGCCGTCCGGCCCCATCAACAGCTCGGCCGCCGCCTCTATGTCTCGTTGTATACCGTGCAGCTCAATGGCGTTCTCCACCCAGTTCGGCATGTCTTCACCTCCTCATTCTGCCGGTTCAGCGTGTAAACGCCGGCTCGTCCGGCGTTCGTCCCCGATCGAAAGATTCCTTCAGCTCGTCGCTGAGAGAATAATAATCGATAAGCCCATTTTCATACTCGTCCCGTGTCAGCATGTTAACCCGCTCCTTGTGCAGGAGCGGAAACCCGTTCTTCTCGCACTCGAATCTCCACTCGAAGTCCCTAAGCAGTTCCGGCGTCAGCGCGTTTGTCCCCATGAGATAATCGGTAATAATATCGTCTTCTTCCTCTATCCCGATGTCGGTCATCACGGCGCTGTAGGCGCCGGTCTGGCAGATGGCCAGCATCGTCATCGTATTGTCGTCCGTGCGATAGATCTCTAGCGAAGGTCGAACTCCGATACCCTCGGACGACAACAGCTCGATGAGCCCTTGAATGAAGAACGAAACACCGTGCTCATGTTCGAAGTCCTCGTTGCGCTCGAAGAACCGTATAGACGTTTCCTTGCCGCCGAGCGACAACAGACGCGGTTCGTCGAACTCCGTGTTCATCAGTATGACGCTCGACTTCAAAAGTCCCGCCGGGTCCCCCTCGAATCGGAACAAGTCCGATTCGAGCTTTACCCGGACGGCGCCCTGCGGGTCGTCTATCGTCTCGATACAGTACGTGCCAAGCATTTTATTCTTCCCGGTCATTTTGAACACTTGGAATCCCCCCTTAATGGACATGAGTTCTGATTAGAATTTTACTCTAAACCAGATAGGATTCAATCGTATCCAATGAAGATAATGCCGCTTCTCGTGTATTCAAGATGCTTTCGATGGAATATAGGCTCACCGGCATGAAATTTATCACACAAAAGGTTGTATTTCATAGGTGCTTTTAGTATAATATGGACGCGCTGGCAACAACACCAAGGGGCGCTAGGGCTTCGAAAAAGGTGAATTCCCCTCGAAGAGGAAAAGAGAGATCCCCTTGGGGGGCGTAGGTTTCGAAATACGTCATGCCTACATCAAGCAGAAGAAGGTAGATTTAACAACAGAGCTAGGGGGCGTAAAGGCTTCGACGGCGTGAAGGAGGACTCGCGGATGCAGACCGAGGCGGTCTACGACACTCGTTAAACGCGTAGACGACCAAGAAACGACACCAATTTCGGTCTCGCTCCGGCGGCCTAGAGCCGCCGGCGTCGAAAGACAATCTCCCTGCCGGGGCTGTCGAGTAGGCGTCACCTCTACGGCAGGTGCTTTGGCGCGGCAATCGGTCCCGCGACGCCGAAAAAGACAAGGGATCTCGGAACGGATATAGGACGCCTTCGCCCGGTATTCGAACGACAATAAAACGAAGGACAAGCCTGTAAACGAATCTGCGCGGTCGGCCCATGTCGGACGGGGGTTCGATTCCCCTCGCCTCCACCAATCATTACATCGGGATAATCCCCGGTTCTCCCACAACCCCCGCTAGGAGCGGGGCTTTTTATGGAACATTTTTGTTCCGCTCCGCTGTAATTCCACACATATCCATAACGCCACCGTGTAAAACACCATGGAAGGATGCCAGCCAACAGGCGCCCTTCCATGGCATTGGAGCAAATGCAATCGGGAGGATTGCCATGTCCATCTTATCGGAACTGCGGAGAGAACCCCAATGCCACGCCCGTCACCCGACGGACCCTTCAGGATATGGCGAAGGAGTGGATGCGGGTCCACATTGCATGGCGGACAGAGACGCACCTCTGCACAATCTGGCTTCGGCTTGCAAAGTACGTCCGGGCGGAGTATCTGAAACAACGGCGATAGCTGTTCCAGAAGTGGTCGGACTGGCTGGAGGGCTTTGCGATGGCATGTAGACAGGTGGGGGAATCGTGGGGGATTGTGGGGGGTAATGTTGTATCGGCTTCGGCGGGCCCTCCGTCGTGCGCTCGTGCCTCCCGTCTTGTTTATCTCGCCGCGCGACAGTCCCGCTTCGTCCGCTCCCCGGCGCCAGTGCGTTTTCACTGTGTCCTGAGCCACTCCCACCACTGAAGTAGTGGGGTTCTGAGGGCATAAAGACGCCGGTTCTCCATGGCTCTCGCTCATCCTTGTAGGAATGGCTACAGCATCCACGGTCTCGCCGACGTCCAAGTGCTCTTCCCCATGCGAACGGCTCCGACTCCGAGAAAACCCGAAGGAGGCCGACAAGGGCCGGCCTAATCGCCGTTTATTGTTACGCGTCGTCGACACCACATGGAAGAGGAGCGGTTCCGCACCCCGCCAACTATCGATAGCTTGGCTTATGTCGACGATGGCCTCGCCGCGGTTCATAGTTACGAACCGCGCGAGGAAAGCCGAAAAGAGATCCCGCTGCGCATGCACGCCGCACTCGCAATCGTGCTGCCGCAGCGACAGCGGTTTCTTGCGAACCCTGCCGCACAGACAGGTCTGCGAGAGCTTCGTGGACCGTGTCGGGAACTCCACGACTTCGCCGTCAGCATTTTCGGCTTTGCGGCGAAGCAGGGAGACGAACAGCCCGGGCGCACGCTTAGCGACGCTTCTTCCGAAGCTGCGCTGCCACGCGCGATACGAGATCTTCTCTGTCTTAACGATATTGCCGAGGGCCAGCACGCGGTTGCAGAGCCGGCCGTGCTCCGTCTTGCGATGTGCCGCCTCCCGCCTCGACAACTCGGCGAGCGACGCCTGCAACCTGCGGTACCGCTTCGAGCGGCGCTGCGGGCGCTTGACGACCCTCTCGTCCGCATCGTAACAGTCGGGATTCGCGGCCCGCAGGGACCGGTCCATCTTTCGGCGGAGGCGTCTGACGGCCCGCTCGTCCCGTTCCACGACGGGGCAGAACGCCTCCAGAAACGCATCGTTTTTTCCAACACAAGCGATACTGGAAGGACCGAGGTCGAGTCCAATTACACCATGCTCGACATGATGCTTCGCCTTCCGCAGAGGCGTGCCTTCCAACACGAGCTGGACATAATACCGGACGCGTCCGCGCAGCGGGCGTCGTACGATACGGACGTACTTGACGCGGCACGACAGTGCGTGCGCCTCCACGCCCCATCTATCGCGAGGGTCAAAGAGAGCGGGCAGGACCAGCCCCATCCAATGGATGGCGCCGTCGCGCCAGCGGATGCCGGTCGAGTTGGACTTCCCCTCTAGGGAGTGCAGTCCGCGGCGTCCCCTGAAGCGCGGACGTCCCCGGCGTCCGAAGGCGTACTCCCGCACGGCGGCAAAGGCGCGTGAGGCGACCTTCTGCGCGACGTGCGCGTCGAGATGGTCTCCTATATGGCAGGCGTTCTTCGTCCGTATCGCGACGGCGTGCAGGTCGTACTCGCGGAAGCCGAATTTTTCGTCCAGCCGGCGGAATGTGGCAGTGCGCTCGCGCCCGCGTTTCATGACACGTGTCTTGCGGAACGCCCGGCTTTCATGCATCAGCTTTAGGTGCTTGAGAGCGGTGTCGAGACAGGCGTTGTACAGCTGCCGCGCGCAGTCGAAACGTACGGCGAGCTCCCGCTCCTGTGCGGGCGTAACGCGTAGCGGGAGCTCGTGTATGAAAGTCTCGGTGCGTAGCACAGCCATAGTTTTCCCTCCTCGGCGGAACTCATTGTATAATGAAGAAGGAGATGCGGCAAGCCCCCTACCTCCAATTCTCCCGCCCCTTGGGGGGCGGGCTTGCTTGGAGAGAGAACTTCGTCATCGCCGAGGCGAAATGGACTCGTCCGCCGCTCTCCGTACGGTCGAACCGGCGCGCCATGAAGGTCGCGCCTCCGTCCGAGAGGCGACACGATACGGCTTCGGGCACGTCGAGCCCGCACAGCGCCGCGAGGCGGTTCACGGCGTATTCCAAGGCGCCCGTATCCACGTCGTCGTGGCGTGTGGGGAATTTCGCCATCCAAAGCGTGCCGTCGGGATGCCGTACGTTTGCCTTCGGCCGTGCCCCGCCAAGCGAGGAGCCCGGCGACAGGAGCCGGAGGATGGACGGGTCAATGTCCTTCTCCTCGTATCTTCTCGACGCCGCTTCCAAATCCCGCAGCGAAGTCTGGGGTGGGACGGGCTCGTCCTCCATCGACAGGAACTTCCGTTCGCCGGGGCGCGACAGGCGCAGTCCGCCCGTCCTCGTCACGTCGTCCACGGCGAGAACGAAGTCCATCTCCGAGAAGTATTTCTTCCGCCCTCCGTCGCCTATCGAACGCCGCAGTATCAGTCCCCGTCCCCACCGGTCCGGCGCGGCGTCCGACAGCATTCCAAAGAGCTGCTTTCCCTTCGGTACGAACAAGTACCCCAGCGAGGGCCGCAGATCGGGGTCCAGGAATACGTGTCCGTACCGGTCCAGCCATGGAACGGCGTATCGGAAGGCGACCTTCTCCCGCCCGTTCCGCATGTCGGTTCGGACGGTCCCTATCTCGACGTTGCCGAGCCACCCGGCGTGAACGACGTATTCCGCCGCATCCACGTTCTTTTCGTTCCGCATCGGCCTCAATCCTTTCCGCGCCGCCGCAACAGGCTTCCGCGCCTGCCGCGCACAATCTCGTACTTGCTTCTCAGGTCCTGAATATGCTTGTACCAGGTCTGCGGCGTCATGCCGATTTCTCTCTGCATCCAAGCCTGATTGATCTGAACCTCGTCGGCGTCGCCCAGCGCCTTCTCCAGCGCTTCCTCAAGGATGGTGCGCTTCACGCACGTATAGTGCCGCTTCGGGCGTTCCACTTTTCTTTGATGTTCAAAAGTTTTGCTTAAATCGTTGAGCACTTCGTCTTCCGATCTATACCTTGCCATCGTTGAAGCCCCTCCCTTCTGGGTGATCGAGTATCTGCGACAGCACCGACAGGAGCTCCTGTTTCTGGCGCACCTGCATGCCTCTGAGCCACTGCGCGGCGTTCTCGTCGAAATTCTTGGATATCCGTGGGTATGTTTTGATACTCAAAACTTTTGTAAAGACGGCTTGTTCTCGGAGATACCCTACTGCTTCCATCGTTTGCGGTTCGGTGAGTCCCCGCACGACCGCTACGGCGTTAGGGTTGCATTTGCCGACGCGGAGTGCCGCGAAGACGGAGTCGGAGGCTGCGCCCGTCGGTACGACGAGAAGGTCGGCGTTCGTTATAGCCTCCATGATGCGTTTACCTCCGGACAGGATGCCCGGTGGCGTGTCGCAGATGCAAAACGTCTCGACGTCCTCGACAAACGTTTGGAAATCTTCGTGGATGGCAATGCCCATATCCCGACAGCGCCGCGTGAACGCTCTCAACTCGTCCAGGTCGGCCCCAACAACCCTCCGCCCCTTCCGTAACAGGTACGCCGCCAGCATCGTGGCCATCGCCGTCTTACCTACTCCGCCCTTCTGGTTCGCTACCGTCAGCAACATCCTTATCGCCACCCTTCGACGATAAGTTTAGAACATCAAAACTTTCTCGTCAATACTGAAAGGTGGGGGGAGTACCTCCCCCCCACCTTTTTTTGTTGTCTTAGAATATCGGGAAGTTCACAAAAAAAAGAGACGCCTGCTTGGGCAGGATTAAATCAATATAATAAAAAAAGACAGGCCCCGAGACTCAGAATCCGCTCCCCAAGGAGCTACCTCTTTCATCAAGGGATCGAGATTGAAAGACAAAAAGCGGAGCGGCCGTGAAACCCTTTCACGGCCGCTCCGCAGTGCCCACAGGCAACAGCATATGTTTCCATCCCTGGATAAGGAAGATTTTCCGTGGACGGGTATAATTATATCATAAACTTCGAAAAGACACGGCCCTGCGGGCCGGCCCCGCCTCCGTATGTCCGTACGGAGGACGGGGACGAAGAAGACGGCTTTCGTCTTCGTATGGGCGAATGGGCGAAACAGGCATTCGTGCCGACGATGAAGGGCGCTGCCTCGAAGGCGTGAATGGAAGTGTTGAGCCAAAAGAGAGTTCGGAACGAAACGGACGCATTCGACAAGGAGGTTTTTGGAGATGGGCAGGAAACAATCGATCAACATTGACGAATACTGCGAGCGATTGGTCGACAATCTCACGAAAAACGGCAACGACATCGCCGTCTTCAAACGGCTCACGAAACCCGTTTCTGTGGGTGACTCCCAAGCCATGCCGTTGCCGGTTCTGGCCGCGACGGGACAGTTCGAAACGCTTCGCT
>ERZ773099.1522-NODE-1522-length-17054-cov-2.598506_pt1 | contig 17054 bp, 16 predicted proteins | sample MGYA00511120_ERZ773099 | MGnify/ENA primary metagenome ERZ773099 (study PRJEB29015, sample SAMEA2738012) | human oral metagenome | biome: human oral; feature: human-associated habitat; material: dental | place: China | collected 2104 ...
CGCTCTCCATGAGGGCATGACGCGGCGCTGCCTGCGGCAGGGAGCATGTGGCAAGGCGAAAAAGCCCCTGTGGCGTCAAGACTGCAAGTGTGCTTTGACGGCCCCGGACAGCGTTTTTCCGTCCACACGGCCTTTGTGCTCGGCCATGATGGCAGTCATGATGCGCCCCATATCTCTGGGAGAGGAAGCCCCGAGCCTGGTCATGGTTTCGCGGATAACAGCTTCAAGCTCTTCGGCTTCGAGGGGAGCGGGCAGATATTCCCGGAGAATTGCCAGTTCTGCGGCTTCCTTTTGGGCCAGGTCGTCCCGCCGGGCTGCCTGAAACTGCTCGATGGAGTCCTGCCGCTGCTTGCCCTCCTTGACCACCAGATCAAGGAGTTCCTCGTCCGCAAGCGTCCCGCCGGGCCGTTTCAGCTCCACAAGGCGGTTTTTTACGGCGGTTTTGAGCAGGCGCAGAACGGTCAGGCGCACACTGTCTTTTGCTTTGTATGCCTGGATATAATCTTTTTCGATGCGGTCGCTGAGGGAGGGGCTGGCGTTCATGATTGCTGCCTGATGGATGGAAAAAAGCAGAAAAATGCGGGAAACCCTGTGGAACTTCCCGCATAATGGTCAACAACCGTAACAAGCCGGATCAAGCCATGCTCATCTTTCTGATTTTCTTCATCAGCCGTTTCCGGGCTGCGGCTTTCTTTTTCTTGCGCATGACGCTGGGCTTTTCGTAGTGCTGGCGTTTTTTCATTTCAGAAAGAATGCCGGCTTTTTCAACCTGCTTTTTGAAACGGCGCAAGGCAATGTCAAAATTGTAGTCTTCGTCGTTCAGAAAAACTCCGGGCAAGAGAATCACCTCCCTTGGCGGCAGGCTACGGATGTTGGGCCTGCAAAATATGAACTCTCTGTATAGCCGGGAACAGGAAAAAACGCAAGCGATATTCCGCCAAGAGAGGGGAAAGAATCAGTTGATGGCGTCTTTGAGCATTTTGCCGGGGCGGAATTTCAGCACCTTGCATGCGGGGATGGTCAGGCTTTCGCCAGTACGGGGGTTGCGGCCCTGACGGGCTTTACGTTCTTCCACCAGAAACGTGCCGAAGCCGGTGATGGTCAGCTTGGCGTCTTTCACAAGGGCGCTTTCGAGGGAAGCCAGAAAGGCGTTGAGCACCCGCTCGGCGGCAGCCTTTGTCAGGTTGGCATTGGCGGCAATTTTGTCAATCAGGTCAGCCTTGGTCATCACGTCCTCCTGAAAAATTTTGACATTTTCGGGTATGCCGTCCGGGCCTGTCCCGGCGGCTGACAGCACGATCAAGTAGTTCAACTCAAAACTTTTTGACTTTTCTTGTCAAGCTGTGAGGTCCAAAAAACCGCCAGGCGCTGAAAATTCTCCCTGCTCAGGTTTTCCGGACGCAGCGTGGGGGACAGGCCTGTTCTGAAAAAAGCTTCTTCCAGTGAAGGCTGCCCGCAACGGCGAAAAATACCCCCAAGCTGTTTGCGGCGCTGTTGAAAACAGATGCGCAAAAGGTGCGCAAGTTTTTTGGGAGCCGCCGGGTGCTCCTCCGGCGGTCTGGGAAGAAAGGTGAGAACAGCGGAATCCACCTTTGGAGGGGGAAGAAAAGCTCCCGGCCCAACAGTAAACTCCAGGCGCGGTCGGGCGAAGCTCTGCACCCATACCGACAGGGCACCATAGCTGGCTGTGCCCGGCTGCGCCGCCAGCCTCTGGCCGACTTCTTTTTGTACCATGAAAACCGCGCGCGTCCAGCCTGTGGCCAACGACACAATATCCCAGATCAGGGGAGATGCCACGTTGTAGGGAAGGTTTCCCGCGATTTTCCAGGGATTCCCGGGGGTGATGCGCCGCCAGTCAAACCGCAGGGCATCGGTCAGCACGCTCTGCGTTCGCAACCCGGCTTCTTTCTGTCGTTCCCGTGCCCAATGTGCGTCTTTTTCCAGCAGCAGCAACAGGGCATGCGGCTGCTGCTCCAGCGCGCGGGTCAAGGCTCCGGGGCCGGGGCCGATTTCCAAAATTTTGTCGTTCTCCTGCGCATGCAAAAGGGCGGCGATGCGCAGGCAGATTCCCGGCTGTCGGAGGAAATGCTGCCCAAGACTTTTTTTGGCGCGCGGTGCGGAGTTTCTTGTGTGCATGGCGGAAAGGGTGCGTACTTCAGGGTACGTCAAAGCGGTCGAAGGCAAGCAGCAACCCGGCCCGCCCCTGGGTGGCGGAACGCAGAGAGGTGGAGAAACCGAACAACCTGCGCAAGGGGGCCGTACCGCGCATGTGCTTGTGCCCTCCCTGATCTTCCAGAAATTCCACCTTGCCGCCGCAAGCGGTAAACAGGCTTATGGCAGAGCCCAGAAAATTTTCCGGTGACGAAATTTCCACCCGCATGACAGGTTCCAGAACCAGAGGGTGCGCGGCTGCCAGAGCTTCGCGCAGGGCCTGACCCGCAGCCATGTGACAGCCGGGGATTGTGGTGACGCCTTCCTGACGTTCCAGGCGGGTTACAAGCACTTCTGTGTCTTCCAGCGGGCAGCCGGTTGCGATGCCGCTTTGCAGCCCGTCCCGAACAGCGTCCAAGGCCGCATCCAGATACGCTTGGGGCAGGGGCCTACCGCTCTGACGTGTTTCGGCATCCAGCGCCGGGTCCAGGCCAACGGCGTTGCCACTGCCGCGGGGGCGGGGAGCAACGCGCAGCGTCACGCGCCCCTGATGGCGTTCTTTGCCCAGTTCCCTGTCAAATTCGGTACAGGCTTCGGCCTGGGCGCGCACTGTTTCCCGCAGGACGACCTGCGGGTTTCCCGCACGGGGGCTGATGCCGTACTCCCGTCGGATACGCTCCAGCAGAACATCCAGATGCAGTTCTCCCATGCCGGAGACCATGCGCGCGCCCGTTTCTTCATCCTGTCGGACGCGCAGAGTGGGATCTTCTTCTCCGTGGCGGGCAAGGGCTTCGTCCAGGGTTTTGCCTTCATCGGCATTGCGCGGCTCAAGAGCCAGCGTCAACACGGGGGCATAGGCGTCAATGCTTTCCAGCGTCAGCGGGCGTTGGGGCTGTACATATGTTTCGCCGGTATGGGCTGACCGCAGGCCCACCGCCAGAACAATCTCTCCGGCGGAAGCCGTTTCGATGGGCTCACGCCTGTCGGCGTGGGGCCGATAGATGCGCCCCAGGCGGTCATTGGTGTTCCGCGTTGTGTTGCACAGACTGTCTCCTTCCTTGATGCGCCCTGCATACATTCGCAGAAAGGAATGCTTGCGGCCGTTTTCCACAAGCACTTTGAAGACCAGAGCGGCGACAGGGGCATCGGCATCGGGAGCAACGGCCAGTTCCCGGCCTTCCGGGCTGCGGCCTGTGGCCGGTGGAACGTCCAGCGGGGAGGGCAGCCAGTCACAGACTGCGTCCAGCACCGGCTGTACCCCCATGTTGCGCAGGGCGGAACCGCAGAGGGTCGGCGTCAGCGCGCGGGACAGTGTGGCGCGGCGCAACGCGGCACTGATATCTCCTTGCGTTGGCGTTTCTTCAAGGTAGATTTGCAGGAATGCTTCGTCGGATTCGGCCAGTTTTTCCAGCAGCGTTTCGCGCCAGGGCGCTGCCAGTTCCCGCTCTTCCGGGCCAAAAGGCGTCCGGAGGACGGTTTGTCCCTGGTCGTCTTTTGCAAATGTCAGGACTTCCTCGCGCACAAGATCCAGCACGGCGCGAAAATGCTCTCCCTGACCCAGCGGCAGCATGACGGCAACGGCGTTGGCCTGCAATCTCTGGCGTATGGCCTCAAGCACGGACGAAAAATCCGCGCCGGGGCGGTCCATCTTGTTGACAAAGGCGATCTTGGGCACGCGGAAATTTTCGGATTGCCGCCAGACGGTTTCCGACTGCGGCTCCACGCCACCCACCGCGCAAAAAACACCCACCACGCCGTCCAGCACCCGCAGGGCTCTTTCCACTTCGATGGTAAAGTCCACATGCCCCGGCGTGTCCACAAGATTGATGATGCATTGCCGCCAGGTGCAGGTTGTGCAGGCTGACGTGATGGTGATGCCGCGCTCCTGTTCTTCCGGCAGATAATCCATGGTGGCCGCGCCGTCATGCACTTCGCCCATGCGGTGGATTTTGCGGCTGTAAAAGAGCATGCGCTCGGAAAGCGTGGTTTTGCCCGCGTCAATATGTGCGATAATCCCTATGTTGCGTATGTCGTTGATGCTGGGCATGGCGTTTTTCGCAAGAGGTTTGAGAACGACCTGCGCTTTTGCCGGTCACCTGAAAACAGAGTCACAGCAGGCCGAAGGCATGGCGCCGGAGGCGAAAAAAATCCGGATCAAGGCCGGGATGCAGCCAGAAGCCTTCGCAACCCGGCGTCAGAGTGAGCAAGCCGTCATCGGCACAAAAGTGCCCGGGCACGTGCTGCCCGTGCTCCACTGCAAGAAGGACGGCTTCGGGCGGGTGGTTTTTTTGTGCGCCTGTGTGCAGTGCGTCCGCCTGGGCAAAGGCCAGCAATCCGGAGTCAAAATTTTCCGGATGGAGCAGGCGGAGGTGTGGGGGGCGGCTTTCTTCAAAGCAGCGCAGCCCCAGACCGCGCGCGCACTGGTGTACGGGGGCCAGTTCTCCGGCGTGCAGCAGCACCAGACGCCCGTGACGGGAGGGCATTTCTTGCAACAGGGAGCACAGTTTCTCTTGGTCCAGCAGAAAAATGTCTTCAATGCCTGTCAGTTCCAGGCTGACCAGAGCCGCCTTTTGCGGCAAGCCGTCCACACAGGCGGCAGCCACAAGGGGAACTCCGGCCAGAGCAGCGGGCATGCACGCGGCTGCCAAACGCGCTGCCGCTGCATAGGTTGGCGTAAAAGCGACGATTGCCCAGGGAGCAGGGGATTCTTCGACATGTGACCAGAAGCCTGCATGGCTTTTCTCTGCGGTACATCTGTGCTTGCCCGTGTGTTGCCCGAAGTGGGCATGGGCCAGGGCAAGCCCGGTCTTGATGGCTGCGCGCCACGGAGGAGGGGTGGCTTCGTATGCTTTTTCCGCCAGCGCATCATCCAGCCGGAGTTCTTCCGTCCACAGGGGCCAGCGGGGAGCGTCCGGCGGGAGCGGATCGAAATCGGGTGTGGGCTGCATGGGGACTCCGTGCTGTGTTTTTTGTCCGGCCGCGCTGCATGAGGTCGGGGAATACGGCTTCAGGGAAGCACGGGATCAGGTTGCGCTGGGCAAATTCGGGGCTATCCCCCGGCGCGGGCAGAGGATTGGTCCAGCCAGGACCGCAGTTGCTCCATCTGCGTCCGGACAGAGCGCGGTCCGGTGCCGCCGGGGGTTTCGCGCCTGAGTACCGCCGCCGCATATTCCAGAACCGCGTGGACATCCTCGCCGATGCGCGGATCAATGGCTTGCAGGCGGGAAAGTTCCATGTCCTCCAGGCCTTTTCCTTCACGTTCTGCGGCGGCGACCGCCTGGCCGGTGACGTGGTGCGCCTCGCGAAAAGGCAAACCCTTGCCCACCAGATAGTCGGCCAGTTCCGTTGCGTTGAGAAATCCCGCCTTGCAGGCTTCGCGCATTCTGTCTGTGCGGAAGGAGAGAGCATCCATCATTCCGGCCATGAGATGCAACGAAGCCTCCAGGGTGCGGTCGGCGTCGAGAAAGCCTTCTTTGTCTTCCTGCATATCGCGGTTGTAGGCCAGCGGCAACCCTTTCATGACGGTCATGAGGCCCATCAGGGCACCGTAGACGCGTCCTGTCTTGCCGCGCATGAGTTCGGCCACGTCAGGATTCTTTTTTTGCGGCATGATGGAGGAGCCGGTGGCATAGGCATCGGGCAGGCGGACAAAACCGAATGCCGGATTGGCCCAGAGGATGATCTCCTCACAGAGGCGCGAAAGGTGCATCATGGCTGTGGAGGCACAGAACAGGGCTTCCAGAACAAAATCGCGGTCAGAAACTGCGTCCAGAGAGTTGCCGCAAATATGCTCAAAGCCCACATCCTTCGCCACGCTTAAAGGGTCAAGCGCATAGGTGGTTCCGGCCAGTGCCGCCGCGCCCAGAGGGGAGATGCGTGTACGTTCGAGGGCGTCCTCCATACGCTGGCAGTCGCGACGGAACATCCAGGCATAGGCCAGAAGATGGTGCCCCAAACTTACGGGCTGCGCGGGTTGAAGGTGTGTGCAGCCGGGCAGGATGGTGTGTGCATGTTCTTCCGCGCGCCGCAGCAGCACCCGGCAAAGTTCGCGCGCGCGATCCTGCCAGACTGTCATTCTGTCAGCGACAAAAAGGCGGAAGCTCAGCCCCACCTGATCGTTGCGGCTGCGCCCGGTATGCAGTTTTTTCCCCGTTGGGCCGATGATTTCTGTCAGGCGCGCTTCGATGTTCATGTGCACGTCTTCCAGTTCTGGCTTCCAGACAAAGGCTCCCGATGCGATTTCTTCACGCACCTGTTCCAGACCGGACACAAGATGCATGGCCTCTTCGTGGCTGATGATCCCTTGGCGTCCAAGCATGCGGGCGTGAGCTTGCGACGCTTTGATGTCGTGGGCGTAGAGCGCCCTGTCATAGGACTGGGAGTCGGTATAGCGGGCTACGGCCTCGCTGGGGCCTTCGGCAAAGCGGCCCCCCCAGCTCTGGTTGGTCTTCATTGATGCACCCGTTTTTTCGTCCTGGCTCGGGGTTTGCGCCGAACCGCCGCATGCTGCCGACATCTTCATGCTGCCCACAATCTAGCGGGAAGGGGTTTGCCTGACTGCCGCATACAGGCGCAGGCGCAGGCTGTTGAGACGGATAAAGCCCGCCGCGTCCCTGTGGTCGTAATCCCCACCTTCAAACGTGGCCAAGTCTTCGGAGAAAAGGGAGTGGGGCGAGGTGCGGGCCAGGGGCCATACGCCGCCCTTGTACAGTTTGGCCGTCACCGTGCCTGTGACACCTTCCTGGGATTTGTCCATGAAAGCCTGAAGGGCTTCCCGTTCAGGCGAGTACCAGAAGCCGTTGTAGACAGAGCGGGAGTACTGCACGGCCAGCATGTCGCGGATGGCCAGAACCTCCCTGTCCATGCAGATGCCCTCAAGGTCGCGGTGCAGGGCAAAAAGAAGGGTGCCTGCCGGATTTTCATAAACCCCGCGGCACTTCATGCCCACAAAACGGTTTTCCACCATGTCGTCGCGTCCGATGCCGTGACGCCCGGCAATGGTGCTGAGGGTGCTGATGACGGAGGCTGGCGAAAGACGCTGGCCGTTGACGGCCACGGGATTGCCGCGTTCAAACTCCACCTTGAGAATTTCCGGCTGCTCGGGAGCCTGTTCCACGGGGGTGCACCGTTGATGACAGACGGCATCGGGCGGTGTGTCCGGATCTTCCAGTTCGCTGCCCTCAAAGCTGGTGTGCAGCATATTGGCGTCCATGCTGTAGCGTTTTGCCTCGCTGGAAATGGCAATGCCGTGCTTTTCGGCAAAGGAGGTGAGGGCAGTGCGCGACATGAGATCCCATTCGCGCCAGGGAGCAATAACCTTCAAATCCGGAGCCAGTGCGCTGACGGACAGCTCAAAACGCACCTGGTCATTGCCCTTGCCCGTGGCGCCGTGGGCCACGGCATCGGCTCCTTCCTTGCGGGCCACGTCCACAAGGGCCTTGGCAATGAGGGGCCGGGCAATGGATGTGCCCAAAAGGTAGCGCCCTTCGTAGCGCGCCGCGCCCCGCAGCATGGGGAACACAAAATCCCTGGCCATTTCTTCACGCAAGTCCAGCACATGGGCTTTGGACGCTCCTGTCGCCAGCGCCTTGGCTTCCACGCCGCTGAGGTCTTCAGGCTGGCCCAGGTCAGCGGTGACGGTGATGACCTCGCAGCCGTAGGTTTCCATGAGCCATTTGAGGATCACCGATGTGTCAAGCCCACCGGAATAGGCGAGCACGACCTTTTTGACGCTTTGCATGTCGTACCTCGTGTGTGGATGACAGGGGGAAAAAATCGTTTCTTCACCTGCCAGACTGTGGCAAGCCGGGGTTACAGCAATTTCTGTTGGCGCAGCACATCCGTCAGGCGTTTGTCGTCAAGCAGGGCGGCAACGCTGTCGCGCGCTTTTTTGAGGTGCGCTTCCCCATGAGTCCCAGAGCCGTCTTGACGGGGATGGGATTGCTCTCGAAGAACAGGGCCTCATGGAGGGGAAAAAGCCCGTGATGGATGCGCGCAGCACCCGCAAGGTCGCCCGAGGCAAAGGCATTGTACATGGCGGCCATGCTTCGCGGGGCCACATTGGATGTGACCGAGATCATCCCGCAGCCGCCCAGTGACATGAGGGGCAGGGCTGTAAGGTCATCGCCGGAAAGCACGCAAAACCCCTGTGGACAGGCGGCCAGCACCTTGCTGCCCTGAACCATGTCGCCCGTAGCTTCCTTGACGCCCACAATATGGGGAAAATCATGGGCCAGACGGGCCAGGGTGGCGGGCAGCAGGTTGCAGCCCGTGCGGCCCGGCACATTGTAGGGAACCAGCGGCAGATCCACAGCCTGGGCAATGGCTTTGAAGTGCCGGTAGAGCCCTTCCTGGGTGGGTTTGTTGTAGTAGGGGGTGATGAGCAGGGCACCATCGGCTCCGGATTTTTTGGCAAAAAGGGCCAGACGGATGGCTTCTGCCGTGTTGTTGGAACCAGCGCCGGCCAGTACCGGTACACGGCCTCTGGTCTGCTCGATACAGATTTCTATGACCCTTTCGTGTTCCTCATGGGTGAGGGTGGCTGACTCCCCCGTGGTGCCGCAGGGCACAAGGCCGTGAATACCCTCGCTGATCTGGAATTCGATGAAGTCGCGGTATGCCGCCTCGTCCAAGTCGTTGTTTTTGAGAGGGGTGACAAGTGCCGTCATGGCGCCGGAAAATCGCATGACCAACTCCTTAACGATACAAAAACAGGTTTCCATCCACGGGAAGCTTTCTGCCCGGGGAAGACGGTTGCGTGGAGTGCGCGCAAGGCTTTGCGCGGGGGGTTACCTGTTGATGAATTCTTTCAGTTCCTTGCCAGCACGGAAAAACGGCAGGCGTTTGGCCGCCACGGCAACACTATCGCCCGTTTTGGGGTTGCGGCCTGTATAGCCTTCGTATTCCTTGATCTTGAAGCTCCCAAAACCGCGGATTTCAATGCGCTCTCCGGCGAGCAGCGCGTTTTTTGTGGAGTTGAAGAAGATGTTGACCACCAGGGCCGCATCGTCCAGAGGAATGTTGGCTTCGTCAGCCAGCGTTTTGATCAGTTCGCTTTTGTTCATTCCGCCTCCGTGACTGCGGTGCAGGTTTGACCAAGCGTACGGTCGAAAAATTCCGGATCCGCCTTTTTGTCCGCATGTCAGATATACTTTATCCCGTACAGTTCATACCTATTCCAGCCGTCTGTCAAGCCTAGGACGGTGTTTTTTCCGCAATGGCGGAGGGAGGCTGCAGGACACGACGGGGCGCCAGCCAGTCCAGCATGCTGAGCCGCAGGCGCTGGATTTTTGTGGCGATGGTCTGCAAGTCCTTGGAAGCAGGGCTGCCCGGCGCATACCGCAAAAGCATCTGCTGATGGCATACCGCCTCTGCCAGTTTGCTGTCGCTGCGGACATGCCCCAGAAACATGGGCTCCAGATGCAGAAAATGACGGCAGGTTGTGTGCAACTTGTCAAAGGAAGCCTTGGCCTCCGCAGCCGAAGCTGCCTGGTTGACCAGCACCATGAAGTCCCGCAGCCCGTAGGTGGAGTTGAGCACCTTGATGAGCGCATAGCTGTCCGTCAGGGAGGTCGGCTCCGGAGTGATGACAACAATGCGCATGGCAGCCATGGCCGCGAAGGTCTGCACCGTGCCGGAAATGCCAGCGCCTATGTCCAGAAAAACATAGTCGTAACCGTGCAGAATACCCTCCAGCCGCGAAAGCAGAAGATCCCGCTCGTCCGGTCTGATTTCCGTCAACTCGGGCACACCGCTGGCTGCGGGCAGAATATCGAAGCCCTGTGGCTCCAGGTGGTAGAGCACATCGGCCATTTCGGCCTGCCCCAGCAGGGCTGTCTGGAGGTTGGCCTCGGGCGTGATGCCCAGAAGAACATCCAGATTGGCCAGGCCCAGGTCACAGTCCATGAGCAGATTCTTGTATCCGTTCTGGTACAGGGCACAGGCCAGATTGAGCGAAATATTGGTTTTTCCCACACCGCCCTTGCCGCTCAGCAAGGCCACGCTCAGGGTTGTCGTTGCCATCAGTATTGTCCCCCAAAAAAGAGAAAGCGTTTTTCCTTGGAATGCACAAGTGAGGCGTGGTCTTCAAGCGCGGTGTTTTCCGCAAGGAAGATATGCCCCTGTTTTTGGGCCAGTGCCGCGTTCAGGGCCTGGATGGCCTTGTCCAGCGCAGAGGGGCCGGCCACGGTTTCTGCGGACGTTATGCAGACAACGCCCACAGCGCAGGTCTGGGTTTTCTCCCCCGTGCGGGCAGAGGCGATGGCCGCAGCCTGTACGGTAAAAGAGCGTTGCAGTTCTTCGGCCATCAGGCGCGCCCGCAACCGGCTGACGCCGGGCAGAAGCAGAACATGGCAGCTGTCTCCCAGACTGCCCGCGCTGTCGCATTCTTCCGCAAGAGAAAGCAGGCAGGAATGCAGCAGGCGTTCCAACTCGCTGCCAATGTTTCCGTCCCGGCGGGCCAGAGCCTCGCTGTTGCAGGGCGTTGCGGCAAGAACGCACAGGTCGCCGCCGGTGCGCTTGAGGCGCAGCAATTCGCGGTCTATCTGGGCAGCAAAAAGTCCGTCTGTCAGGATGTTTGTCAACTGCCTGACGGGGACATGCCGGGCCTTGCCCGTTTTGCTTTGTGGGGCGCGGCGGTCTTGGCGTTGCCCGGAAAGCGCCATGTTCTGTACAGGAAGAGCACACCAGTGCTCCGCCGGGTAACGGCGGCGGAAGGCGCGCCAGTCTTCCAGGCTGAATCCGTGCAGCAAGCGAGCCACAACAACGGCCTCGGCGCTGATGCCGTCCGCTTCGTGCAGGGCCTGCAATTCCTCGGCCAGAGAGTCGAAATCAGCGCGTTTGCTCATGGCGATAGAGGAGGTAGTCGTGTTGAAAGCGGTCTATCTGCCCGTCCAGAACGCCGTCCACATCGCCGGCTTCCGTGCCTGTGCGGTGATCCTTGACCAGCCTGTACGGTTGCAGGGTATAGGTGCGTATCTGGCTGCCGAAAGCAATGGCATCCTTGCCGGCATAGTCGGCCTGCCTCTGCGCATCGCGCTTTTGCAGTTCCAGATTGTAGAGGCGGGCACGCAGCACGCGCAGCGCGGTTTCCCTGTTATGGTGCTGGGACTTTTCGTTCTGACACTGGGCAGTGACACCTGTGGGCAGGTGGGTGATGCGCACGGCAGAGCTTGTGGTGTTGACGCTCTGGCCGCCGGGGCCGCTGGAGCGGAAAATATCCACCCGCAGGTCTGACTCCTTGATATCCAGGGTAATGTCATTGCCCGCGTCGGGGATGACATCCACCGAGGCAAAAGATGTGTGGCGACGACCGGAAGAATCAAAGGGGGAAATGCGTATCAGGCGGTGGATGCCCCGTTCGCTCTTGAGAAAACCGAAGGCATGCGCCCCTCCCACACGCAGGGTGACGCTTTTGATACCGGCCTCGTCACCGGGCAGATAATCCATTTCTTCCAGGGTATAGTTATGGCGGGCCGCCCAGCGGCTGTACATGCGCAACAGCATCTCCGCCCAGTCCTGGGATTCCGTGCCGCCCGCGCCCGGGTGGATTTCAAGAATGGCGTCCTGATTGTCTTCTTCTGCAGAAAGCAGCATGACCAGTTCGGTTTCGTCAAGCTTTTCTTCCAGATCCCGCCGCTGCTGCTCCAGGGATTCCAGAACTTCCTGATCATCATCTTCCGCCGCCAGAGAAAGCCATTCAATCATGTTGTCATGGCTGGTTTTGAGACGCGACAGGCGCTCTGCCTCGTCTTCAAGACGGCGTTTTTCCTGCAGAATGGGGGTCAGGGCTTCGGGGTTGTCCCACGCGCCCGGACGGGAAATTTCTGTTTCAATGTCCTTCAGGCGTTGGTTGACAGCTTCAACGTCAAAGACGCCCCCAAAGGGTGGCAAAGCGTTGGACGAGGGGCTGGCAGGCGGCACGCAGGTCGGTATATTGCAGCATATGACTAGCCAGGGGGTTGAGGGTGGGGGGAGGTGGCGCCCTGCCGGGAAACAATGGTCAGGATGAGCAGGAGCGCCAGTGCGGCAAAAGGCAGCCAAGGGGAAAGCCTGTGGAACAGGCTGGGGACATTTTGGGTCTGCGCCCGTGCCCACAGGGCCTGCGCCCGAAACTGACCACCGCTCATGACCAGCCGACCGTATTGGTTCCGCGCAGTATCCAGCGATTTTGCTCCAGAGCACGCAGGGCGGTCAGGTACAGGTGCTGCCGTGGAGCGGGCGTATCCGCAAACCAGCCGTCATTGCTGATGTCCACAAGGACGTTTGCTCCATCAGCCACGCGGGCCTGAGCCAGCCACGGGAAGATACCTTCATAGCATATGAGCATGCCGAGGGCAAGGTTTCCCTGTCGCAGAGGGGCCGTGGCCCTGCCTTTCTTGTACACGCCCACGCCCTGCAATAAGGCTTCGAGAAAATGCCAGTCCAGCCACGACGGCAGATATTCGCCGAAGGGTACCAGATGTTCCTTGTCATAGTGGGCTACCGTACTGCCGTCCGGCCCCAGCAAAAAAGCACGGTTGTAAACGTCCGGATTTTTTTGTCCGTGGCGTCGTTCCGTCCCCGGAGCGCCCAGCAGCAGGGGGCTCTGGCTTGAGGAGGCCAGTTGGCGCACCCTGGGAGAATGCAGCTGGTTGGTTTCAAAATAGAAAGGCAGGGCTGTTTCCGGCCAGATGATCAGGGGGCGGAGGTGGGGTTTCTGCTCCAGGGCAGCGAACGTCAGTCCCAGATAAAGGTCCACGGTCTGCCGCTGGAATGCCGGAACCCATTTCTGGTTCTGATCCACATTGCCTTCCACAAAGAGCACGTCAAAGCTCTGCGGGCCTTGGGCTTCCGCCAGGGGGTCAGCGTGCAGTTTCCATGCGCCGCAGGCCAGAAGCAGGATCGTCAGCCCCAAGCCCGAAACAAGGCAGGTCAGAGTGTTTTTGATTGCAGAAAAGCGCACAAAGCCAAAACAGCACCAGAGGGCCGCCGTGGACCAGAGCCCGGCCAGCGCATAGGCTCCAGTCGTGTCTGCGGCCTGTACGAGCAGAGGCCATGCAGCCAACGCGCCGCCCAGAGTCAGCCAGGGGAAACCCAGCATCAGGGCAGCCCCCAGTTCCAGCAGGAACCAGAAACACCCCAGAATCAGGGCCAGAATCCAGGGGGGCTGCCAGCGCAGCGTGTAGGCCACCAGGGAAAAAATGCCGCCTGTGGAAGATACGCAGGCCACAACAAAAAGCGCGCAGGGCACAGCCAGAAACAAGGGCAGCCCCCCCACATTGTGCAGAGGCAAGGCAAGCCAGTACAGTGCGGCCATACCGCCCGCCAGAGTGGCCAGCCACCCCCGGCGCACGGCGTTTTTGCCATCACGGGCCGCAAGTCCCAGCAGGGCCAGGGCCACAGGCCAGAGCAACACCAGGGGAGGCAGTTGGAGGATATCGTTGGGAAAACCGGCCCAAATGCCCAGCACACAGAGTGCGCCAGACCCCCATGGGGGGGGGATGCGCCGAAGCTCTGCGGCATGGGGAAAATGTGCCTGCTTGCTCACCGTGACCTCAGGGGCAATGCGGAAAGACGTTCGCAACTCCTGTGCCTTTCCGTCAGGCCTTTTGCTGCCTGACGGAGCCAACCCCGCAAAGCGGGGTTTGTCATCAGTTTGAGGCACGCGCGCATCTTGCGTTCAGACGTTATCTTCGCTTTCCTGATGCGCAAGGGCAGCTTGTTGGGCCTGTTTTTCCGGCTCCATGCGTATGCGCAAAATGAGTTTCCGGTCAGCATCCAGCACCGTGAACAGCCATCCGCGCAGGGAAAAAACCTCACCGGGGGCGGGTACATGCCCGGCCTCCATGCTCAGGTAGCCGCCGATGGTGTCCACTTCGTCCGAATCCAGTTCCACGCCCATATCTTCCAGGTCTTCCAGCAAAGCCCGCCCGGTAAGCTCGTATACGTTGTCGCCCAGTGCGCGGATATCCTCCTCGCGGGGGGCATCGTGCTCATCTTCAATGTCCCCGACGATTTCTTCCAGCAGATCCTCAATGGTGATCAGGCCTGAGGTTCCGCCGTACTCGTCCAGGGCAATGGCGATATGCTGCTTGCGGGAGCGGAATTCCTGCAGGAGGGTGCGGATGGATTTGGTTTCTGGCACAAAGAAGGGTTCACGCATGACCTGGGCCACGGAAAGATTGCCCGCCTGGTCGTTCAGGATGCGGTGCAACAGATCCTTGGCGTGCAGGATGCCCACGATATTGTCGCGGGTTTCCCGGTAGACAGGGATGCGCGAGTGACCCGACTCCACAATGACACGCGCCACGTCTTGCAGAACAGCGTTGTCCGGGACGCAGTCAATGTCGGTGCGGGGGGTCATGGTGTCCTGCACCTGCAGGTCGTTGAAGCGCAGAATGCCCAGAAGCATGGATTCTTCTTCCGGCTCCACTTCACCTTCTGCGCTGGCTTCGAGAATGGCTTTTTCAAGGGATTCCTGATCGTCACGCCCAAACAGTCTGCTCAAGCGCGACCAGATGGTACTGTGACCGTCCGTGCCTCCGTCCAAAATGGCCTCCGGGGTTGATGGTTGCGCGCAGTCCTAGAGCAGTTTTTTCTGCTCACGGTCTATGCCCATAACCCATTGGGTTATGGGCGACACACCGCGCGCGGGCGTACTGTGAAACCAGGAAATTTCCGATTTTCCCTGTTCCAGCACCGCCCAGTTGGTAAAAATCGTGCCGAGCAGCAGGGCAGGGTTTTCTCCCTCCACCTGCCGGGCATGGAGCACGTCCAGCGTGCACCAGAACGTGACCACGCGGTCTTCCCTGTTTATATGGTAGATAAGCAGGCACAGCAACTGCGCATCTTTTTCCAGCGTTTCCGGGAGAACGCTCAGAGAGCTCAGGTCAAAGCGCAGAGCCATGCCCGTGGCAGAAATGTCCTCCACCTGTACGGGGGCAGCCGCCATATCCTGTTTGTAATAGATGAGAGGGCGGCCAATCTCTCCTGTGTCACGCGGAATGGGTGTGGCCGGATCCAGCTTCCAGATGCCGATGACGCGCACTTCGGCGCGGGGCGGCCTGACACGGATGAAATTGCGCTTCTGGCCCGCGTCCAGGTCTGCCGGGAAGGACAGCCGCAGGCGGGTCTTGTTTTTTCCCGCTTCCACGTTCTGGATGGCGGAGGAAAATTTGTAGGATACCTGCCCTGTGGGCAGAGCGGCGCGAAAATACACGTCAACCACTGTACCCGTAAGGTATCGGGAAATGTGGGACAGCACCTCAAGCTCTAGCTCGTTCTTATTCAGATGTATGAGTATGGCGGTCAGGTTTTTGAAGGGGGCGGATTTGTCCCTCGGGACAATGTCAAAACCCTCGTTGTTGGCCTGGGCCAATTCGAGCATCTCGGCGATGACGGCTTTGCGTTTGGCCTCCTGTCTGCGCCGCAACAGGCGTGACTGAATGAACAGGGCAGTGGTCGTGGCGGCGACCAGAAGTATTGCGTAGAAAATGAAGAGGTGCTGGCCTGTCATGGGGTCACCGTGTTACTGTCGGGTTGCCCTGAGATTCTGCGGGTGTACGCGATCCCGCCCGCCCCGGATGCGCGGTAGCGTTGCAGGCAAAATTTGGGCGCGCGGCCTGTCCGTCATGGTTCTTGGTTCCGAGATGGTCGCAATGCCCTGATTCCGCTTCTGCGGCACGGGTGCGTTGTTGGTCGGCAGCGCCGGATCGGCCCAGCAGCCCCATTTTGTGAAGGTGTATCTCCAGGCAGGCCACAGCCGCCGGAGTTACTCCCGAAATGCGTCCCGCCTGCCCCAGGCTTGCGGGTTGCACACGCTTGAGTTTTTCAACCACTTCACAAGACAGTCCTGCTATCTTCGCATAATCCAGATGCGGGGGCAAGGGAGTCTTTTCTCGTCTGGCCGTGCGGGCCACCAATTCGCGCTGCCGTGCCAGATAGCCCGCGTATTTGAGCTCTGTCTGGACAGAAAAGGCTGCTTCTTCCCCTGCGGTTTCGCGTTGACTCGCCAGTTCCCGGCCGATGTCGGACAGACAGGGTTCCTGCGCCATCAGGAGGGTGTCCAAAAGACCGTCCAGATCCATATCCGGTCTGCGCAGAGTTTCGGCCAAGGTATGGCCGAGAGGCAGAGGGAGGGCGGGCTGCGCATTTTTGCCCGGGGACAGGCGCTTTTTTTCCAGATAGGAGCGGAAATAATGCACGCGCTTTTGCTTGGCGCAAAAAACTTCCCACTGCGCATCACTCACCAGCCCTGATTCGCGGCCCAGCGGCGTCAGGCGCGCATCGGCATTGTCTTCACGCAGCAGCAGGCGGTGTTCGGCGCGGGAGGTGAACATGCGGTACGGCTCCTGGGTTCCCAGCGTCACCAAATCGTCCACCAGAACAGCCATATAGGCTTCGTCACGGCGCAGAAAAAAGGGTTCGCGGCCGAACAGACGGCGGGAAATGTTCAGCGCGGCCCACAACCCCTGAGCCGCAGCCTCCTCATAGCCCGATGTGCCGTTGATCTGCCCGGCCAGCCAGAGTCCCGGAACGGATTTGCTTTCCAGCGTGGGGCGCAACTGGACGGGATCGGCGAAGTCGTATTCGATGGCGTAGCCGGGACGCAGCATGATGGCCTTTTCCAGGCCGGGGATGGCGTGGATCATGTCCATCTGCACGTCCAGAGGCAGGCTGGTGGAAATGCCGTTGGCATAGACTTCCGCGCTGTGCAGTCCCTCTGGCTCCAGAAAAATCTGGTGGCGTTCCCGCTGGGGAAAGCGTGCCACCTTGTCTTCAATGGACGGGCAATACCGTGCGCCCACGCCCTGAATTACGCCGGTGAACAGCGGTGAACGCTCAAAGCCTTGCCGGGCGATATCGTGCGCGCGCTCGTTGGTCCAGGTGATGTGGCAGGAAAGTTGCGGCAGGGGGGGGCCGGG
>ERZ773099.1525-NODE-1525-length-17036-cov-14.413698_pt1 | contig 17036 bp, 13 predicted proteins | sample MGYA00511120_ERZ773099 | MGnify/ENA primary metagenome ERZ773099 (study PRJEB29015, sample SAMEA2738012) | human oral metagenome | biome: human oral; feature: human-associated habitat; material: dental | place: China | collected 2104 ...
ACATCAGGTCCTGTCATTGAAAAAGCGGGTGATCTGGTAGCGATTTTGAATGATTTGGAGCCTGGAGACGTTCTCTTTATTGACGAGATTCATCGCTTGCCCATGTCGGTGGAAGAGGTGCTTTATAGTGCCATGGAGGACTTCTACATTGATATCATGATTGGAGCTGGTGAAGGCAGTCGCAGTGTCCATTTAGACTTGCCACCTTTTACCTTGATTGGTGCGACGACCCGTGCGGGTATGCTTTCTAATCCTTTGAGAGCGCGTTTCGGGATTACGGGTCATATGGAATACTACGCCCACGCTGACTTGACGGAAATTGTTGAGCGGACGGCCGATATTTTTGAGATGGAAATCACCCATGAGGCAGCTGCTGAGCTGGCCTTACGCAGTCGAGGAACTCCTCGTATTGCCAATCGTCTCCTCAAGCGCGTGCGCGACTTTGCCCAGATTATGGGGAATGGGGTTATCGATGATGTTATTACCGATAAGGCTTTGACCATGTTAGATGTAGACCATGAAGGTTTGGACTATGTGGACCAGAAAATCCTTCGCACCATGATTGAGATGTACGGTGGTGGTCCTGTCGGATTAGGAACTCTCTCCGTTAATATTGCTGAGGAGCGCGAGACGGTCGAAGATATGTACGAACCTTACCTGATTCAAAAAGGTTTTATCATGCGGACAAGGTCTGGACGGGTGGCAACTGCTAAGGCATATGAGCATTTGGGCTATGAATACAGTGAGAAATAATCCATTCTAGTCGAAAGAAAGGAATACTGATGATACTGATATTTTTGCTTCTTCTTATAGCCTTACCTTTAATATTTCTATTATTAATCCTGTTCGCATTTATAATGAATAAAAAAATCGGTTTTAGCATGCTTTTCTTGCTTTTTATAGGACTCGTATTCTATATTTATAATAGTTATTATACTCTACAGCCAGAACAAAGTGTCAAAATACATATAGGTATAGCAAACGAAGTACTAGATCCTCGGACCGAACTCTATCTAGTAAAAAAAGATACAAGTGAACTACTTTTAACTGGACAAAAAATCTGGACACTTAGAGACAGTGACTTGTGGTATGATGTTGAGGAACAGCGTATCTCTCGTTTTAAAGTTAATGAAGGTAGAGAAATTGTAAAGGAACATGTTGATAATAGATCTTCAAATGATTTATATATTAGTGAAAAGGGTTTGATAGCAAGGTATAAGGGTGAGAATGTATTTGATGTGACTAGTAGCGAACCGTATGATATTACCCTCACTAATGTAGGTAACGAGCCAGTAACTTTTACAGCCCATGTAGTTTATCGATGAAAACGGAGTAATTATGCTTATCAGACAAGATCTTTTACAAGCTATCCAATTAAACACAGATTTGATGAAAATCTTAACCATCATCCGTGACCTTGGTCTGAAAGACTCTTGGTTGGCAGCAGGTTCTGTCAGGAATTTTATTTGGAATCTCTTGTCAGACAAATCCCCTTTTGATCATGAAATGGATGTGGATGTGATTTTCTTTGATCCAGATGTTTCTTACGAAGAAACGCTGTTTTTAGAGAAAAATTTGAGAGAAGATTTCCCCCAGTATCAGTGGGAATTGAAGAATCAAGTCTATATGCACCAGCATAGTCCGCACACGGATCCTTATACCAGCTCTCGTGATGCTATTAGCAAATACCCTGAACGTTGCACAGCACTGGGACTGCGGCTGGATGAGGATGGCTCCCTAGAACTTTTTGCTCCCTATGGTTTGGGAGATATTTTAAATTTTCAAGTTCGCCCAACTCCTCATTTCCTAGAAAATGAAGACCGAATGAAGCTTTATCAAGAGCGGTTGTCCAAGAAAAATTGGCAAGAAAAATGGGAAAATCTCAAATTTTAACAAATCTTAAGGAAAGTTTAAGTTAAAAAAGTTATACTAAACTCGTAAAGTTAAGTATAACTTAGCTTTAACTCCTAAAACTTTTTCATAATAATCTCCCTATAAAATTAAGTCGCCTAAATCCGGTGGCTTATTTTTTCTATACAAGCTGAATCTTGCTGGAAGCTGAAAGCTAGTGATAGAAGAAAATTGAAAATTATGGTATAATGAAACGATAGATTTTTGAATAGGAATAAGATCATGTTTGGATTTTTTAAGAAAGATAAAACAGTGGAAATAGAGGTGCCGACAACGGTTCCTGCTCATATCGGTATCATCATGGATGGGAATGGTCGTTGGGCTAAAAAACGTCTGAAACCGCGAGTTTTTGGTCATAAGGCAGGGATGGAAGCATTGCAGAAAGTGACCAAGGCGGCCAACAAGATGGGGGTTAAGGTCATCACGGTCTATGCTTTTTCAACGGAAAATTGGACGCGTCCAGATCAGGAAGTTAAGTTCATTATGAACTTGCCGGTAGAGTTTTATGATAACTATGTCCCCGAATTGCATGCAAATAATGTCAAGATTCAAATGATTGGTGAGACAGACCGCTTACCTAAGCAGACCTTTGAAGCTTTGACCAAGGCAGAAGAGTTGACCAAGGGGAATACTGGTTTGATCCTCAATTTTGCTCTGAACTATGGTGGACGTGCCGAAATTACGCAGGCAGTCAAGTTCCTTGCACAGGATGTACTGGATGCTAAAGTTAATCCTGGCGACATCACTGAGGACATGATTGGAGAGTATCTCTTTACCCAGCATTTGCCAAAAGATTTACGGGATCCAGATTTGATTATCCGTACTAGCGGGGAATTACGTTTGAGCAATTTTCTCCCTTGGCAGGCAGCTTATAGTGAGCTTTATTTCACAGATACCTTGTGGCCTGATTTTGATGAAGAGGCTCTACAGGAGGCAATCATTGCCTACAATCGTCGGAATCGCCGTTTCGGAGGAGTTTAGGAGGAAATATGACAAAGGATTTACAAAAAAGGAGCCTTTTTGCTGGCTTAGCCTTAGCTATTTTTCTTCCTGTTTTGATGATAGGAGGACTCCTGCTACAGATTGGTATTGGACTATTGGCTATGTTAGCTGTCCATGAATTGCTACAAATGAAGAAGTTAGAGACTATGACTGTTGAAGGGGTGTTAACTCTTTTTGCGACTTTTTTTCTGACGATTCCACTGGAAAATTACTTGACTTTTTTGCCTACAGATGGCAATGTTGTAGCTTATAGTGTCTTAATCTTTATCCTTTTAGGAACGACTGTTTTCATCAAAAACTATACGATTGAAGATGCGGTTTATCCGATTGCAATGAGTTTTTACGTTGGCTTTGGCTTCAATGCTTTGCTGGATGCTCGTATCGCAGGTTTTGATAAGGTTTTGTTAGCCCTCTTTATCGTTTGGGCGACAGACAGCGGAGCCTATCTTGCGGGTGTTAAGTTTGGCAAGCACAAATTGGCTCCAAGAGTTTCTCCTAATAAGACACTCGAGGGCTCTCTAGGAGGTATCTTGGGAGCAGTACTGGTTACGGTTATCTTCATGTTAGTAGACAGTACAGTTGCTTTGCCTTATGGAATTTACAGAATGAGTATCTTTGCTGTCTTCTTTAGCATAGCTGGTCAGTTTGGCGACTTGATTGAAAGTGCCATGAAGCGTCACTTCGGTGTCAAGGACTCGGGGAAATTTATCCCTGGGCATGGTGGCGTACTGGATCGTTTTGATAGCATGTTAATTGTCTTTCCGATAATGCACTTGTTTGGTCTGTTCTAGAGAAAGGAATATTGAATGATTGGATTGCTAACCTTTATCCTGGTTTTTGGGATTATCGTGGTGGTGCATGAGTTTGGGCACTTTTATTTTGCTAAGAAATCTGGGATTCTGGTTCGTGAGTTTGCTATCGGTATGGGACCGAAAATCTTTGCTCATATTGGTAAAGATGGCACGACTTATACGATTCGAATGCTCCCTCTAGGTGGTTACGTTCGTATGGCAGGCTGGAGTGATGATGCAACAGAAATCAAGACAGGTACGCCTGTCAGCTTGACTCTAACGGATGAGGGCAAGGTTCAACGCGTCAATCTCTCAGGAAAAAAAGTGGACCAGACTGCTTTACCCATGCAAGTAACTCAGTTTGACTTTGAAGATAAGCTTTTTATCAAGGGCTTGGTCTTGGAAGAAGAAAAGACTTTTGCTGTTGACCACGATGCCACGGTTGTGGAGGCTGATGGGACAGAAGTACGAATTGCTCCCTTGGATGTTCAGTATCAAAATGCGACTATCTGGGGGAAGCTCATTACCAACTTCGCAGGCCCGATGAACAACTTTATCTTAGGTGTTGTTGTCTTTTGGATTTTGATCTTTTTGCAGGGTGGTGTGAGAGATGCTCAGACCAATCATTTTCGTATCATGCCAGAAGGAGCTTTAGCTAAGGTCGGAGTTAAAAACACAGCCCAAATCACTAAGATTGGTTCACATCAGATTAGCAACTGGGAAGATTTGACTCGCGCTGTTGAAGCAGAGACAAAGGACAAGCCAGATCCGACGCTAGATGTGACTGTTTCTGAAAATGGTAGTGAAAAGCAAGTCGCAGTGACTCCTGAAGAGAGTCAGGGTCGTTACCTTCTCGGTGTGCAACCAGGAATCAGGTCTGACATCTGGTCTATGTTCGTCGGTGGCTTTACCACCGCAGTTGACTCAGCTTTACAGATTCTCAGCGCTTTGAAGAATCTCATCTTTCAACCAGATTTGAATAAATTGGGTGGACCCGTTGCTATCTTTAAGGCTAGTAGCGATGCTGCCAAAAATGGAATTGAAAACGTCTTGTACTTCTTAGCCATGATTTCCATCAATATCGGGATTTTTAATCTTATCCCTATCCCTGCGCTGGATGGTGGGAAGATTGTGCTCAATATCCTAGAGGCTATCCGCCGTAAACCACTAAAACAAGAAATTGAAACCTACGTCACTTTAGCTGGAGTCGCTATCATGGTTGTCTTAATGTTAGCTGTGACCTGGAATGATATTATGCGACTCTTCTTTAGATAATCGAGGAATATTATGAAACAAAGTAAAATGCTTATCCCAACGCTTCGCGAAATGCCAAGCGATGCTCAAGTTATTAGCCATGCCCTCATGTTGCGTGCTGGTTATGTTCGTCAAGTCTCAGCAGGTGTTTACTCTTACCTGCCACTTGCTAACCGTGTTATCGAAAAAGCCAAGAACATCATGCGCCAAGAATTTGATAAGATTGGGGCGGTGGAGATGCTGGCTCCAGCCCTTCTTAGTGCCGATCTTTGGCGCGAATCAGGTCGTTATGAAACCTATGGTGAAGACCTTTATAAACTGAAAAACCGAGAAAAATCAGACTTCATTCTGGGTCCAACTCACGAAGAGACTTTTACAGCCATTGTCCGTGACTCTGTAAAGTCTTACAAGCAATTGCCACTCAACCTCTATCAAATCCAGCCTAAGTACCGTGATGAAAAGCGTCCACGTAACGGCCTTCTCCGTACGCGTGAATTTATCATGAAAGACGGATATAGCTTCCATGCCAACTATGATAGTTTGGATGTGACTTATGACGAGTACAAGGCTGCCTATGAACGCATCTTCACTCGCAGTGGCTTGGACTTTAAGGCTATCATCGGTGACGGCGGAGCCATGGGTGGTAAGGATAGCCAAGAGTTTATGGCTATCACACCAGCTCGTACAGATCTTGACCGCTGGGTTGTTTTGGACAAGTCAGTTGCTTCATTTGATGAAATTCCTGCAGAAGTACAAGAAAAAATCAAGGCAGAATTGCTCAAGTGGATGGTCTCTGGTGAAGATACCATTGCCTACTCAAGTGAGTCTAGCTATGCGGCTAACTTGGAAATGGCAACAAACGAGTACAAACCAAGCAACCGTGTCGTTGCGGAAGAAGAAGTGACTCGAGTGGAAACTCCAGGTGTTAAATCCATCGATGAAGTCGCAGCCTTCCTAAATGTCCCAGAAGAACAAACCATCAAAACCCTCTTCTACATGGCAGATGGAGAACTTGTCGTAGCTCTTCTAGTTGGAAATGATCAACTAAACGAAGTCAAGTTGAAAAACCATTTGGGTGCAGATTTCTTTGACGTCGCTAGCGAAGAAGAAGTGGCAAGTGTCGTCCCAGCAGGTTTTGGTTCACTTGGCCCAGTTGGTTTGCCAGAAAATGTGAAAATCATTGCTGACCGTAAGGTACAAGATGTCCACAATGCTGTAACTGGTGCTAATGAAGATGGTTATCACTTGACGGGTGTCAATCCAGGTCGTGACTTCACTGCAGAATATGTGGATATCCGTGAAGTTTGTGAGGGTGAGATTTCGCCAGACGGACAAGGTGTCCTAAACTTCGCGCGTGGTATCGAAATCGGTCACATCTTCAAACTCGGCACTCGCTACTCAGCAAGCATGGGTGCGGATGTCTTGGATGAAAATGGTCGTGCAATTCCAATCATCATGGGTTGCTACGGTATCGGCGTCAGCCGACTCCTCTCAGCAGTTATGGAACAACATGCTCGCCTCTTTGTCAATAAAACGCCAAAAGGCGAATACCGTTACGCTTGGGGGGTTAACTTCCCTAAAGAATTGGCACCGTTTGATGTGCACTTGATCACTGTTAATGTCAAAGATGACGAAGCGCAAGCCTTAACAGAAAAACTTGAAGAGAACTTGATGGGTGCTGGTTACGAAGTCTTGACGGATGACCGGAACGAACGTGTCGGAGTGAAATTCAGTGATAGCGACTTGATTGGTCTACCAATCCGTATAACTGTTGGTAAGAAAGCAGCTGATGGTATCGTAGAAGTCAAGATTAAGGCAACAGGAGATACGATTGAAGTTCACGCAGACAACTTGCTTGAAACTCTTGAGATTCTAACTAAAAACGCATAAAAACTATAATCAGAAGAAAAACAAGGCAAAAATGTAACTAGTTTTTGCCTTGTTTTTTTTGTATATAGCAAGAAAATAAAGATAGGTTAAAACCAGATCAAGGAGGTGGGGCTAGGCCAACATTTCTAAAATAGTTTAGCTGACATTCTCGACTGATAATCAGGGATTAGATTGTGCTAGTCTGGTTGAGTTAGCCCCTGAAACACAAGAACGCCGTCTGAAAAAATCAGTCCGCTGGTTCAAAGAGTTGAGTGAGCAAAATGGGTTTTGGAACTAAAAAAGTGAGATGATGAGTCATCTCGCTTTTTATATCACAAAATCATCACCAAGGTTCCAATCGTAATCAAGATACAGCCGATGATGGTTTTGGTAGTCATAACATCCTGCAAAAAGAAAAAGGCTAAAACAAGTGTAATGACCAGACTGAACTTATCCACAGCGGATACTTCAGTCGCATTGCCCAACTGTAAGGCCTTGTAGTAACAGAGCCAAGAGGCGCCTGTTGCCAAACCAGACAAGATGAGAAAGAGCCAACTTTTTCTACTGATGTTGACAATTTCGGTCTGACTATTGGTTAAGAAAACCATAGCCCAAGCCATGAGAATAACTACCACCGTGCGAATAGCAGTTGCGAGATGGGAAGGAACACCCTCAATCCCAACCTTGGCTAAAATTGAAGTCAGAGCTGCAAAGACAGCCGATAAAAGTGCAAAGAAAAACCACATGACAAAAACCTCCTCTCTCTATTATAAGTAATCGGTGTTTGCTTGTCAGCTCTGAAGTGAAATCCTGTTCATAGGATGTTTAACAAAACTATACCAATTTTTATTCTTGACAAGAAGGAAAAACAAGTATATACTGTCTTTGCTGATTCTGTAATAGGTAAATCAGACTATACCAATTTGAACAAGGAGAAAGCACAGCTTGTCTGTGTCGTATATACTATGTGTGGAATTGTCGGTGTTGTAGGAAACATAAATGCAACTGATATTTTGATTCAAGGACTTGAAAAGCTTGAATACCGTGGCTATGATTCTGCGGGGATTTTTGTCCTAGGTGGGGCTGAGAGTCATCTGGTCAAGGCTGTCGGTCGAATCGCAGAATTGTCTGCAAAGACTGCTGGTGTTGAAGGGACAACGGGTATTGGTCATACTCGCTGGGCGACCCATGGAAAACCAACAGAAGACAATGCTCACCCTCACCGCTCTGAGACTGGACGTTTTGTCTTGGTGCACAATGGCGTGATTGAAAACTACCTTGAGATTAAAGAAGAATACCTAGCAGGTCACCATTTCAAGGGGCAAACAGATACGGAAATCGCAGTGCACTTGATTGGGAAATTTGCGGAAGAAGGTCTCTCAGTTCTTGAAGCCTTCAAAAAAGCCCTTCATATCATCCGCGGTTCTTATGCTTTTGCTTTGGTGGACTCACAAGATCCAGAAGTCATCTATGTCGCTAAGAACAAATCACCACTCCTGATTGGTCTTGGTCAAGGCTATAACATGGTCTGCTCAGATGCTATGGCCATGATTCGTGAAACCAACCAATACATGGAAATTCATGACCAAGAGTTGGTGATCGTCAAGGCTGATAGCGTAGAAGTTCAAGACTATGATGGCAATAGCCGTGAACGTGCTAGCTACACTGCTGAGCTAGACTTGTCAGATATCGGTAAGGGAACTTACCCTTACTACATGCTCAAGGAAATTGACGAGCAACCAACTGTTATGCGTAAACTCATCCAAGCCTATACAGATGAGGCAGGTCAAGTAGTCGTTGATCCTGCTATTATCAAGGCTGTCCAGGAGGCAGATCGTATTTATATCCTCGCGGCTGGAACATCTTACCACGCAGGCTTTGCTTCTAAGAAAATGTTGGAAGAATTGACAGGTACGCCAGTGGAACTTGGTATTTCATCTGAGTGGGGCTATGGTATGCCACTTCTTAGCAAGAAACCTCTCTTTATCTTTATCAGTCAGTCTGGCGAAACAGCTGATAGCCGTCAGGTTTTGGTCAAGGCTAATGAACTGGGAATCCCGAGCTTGACAGTGACAAACGTTCCAGGGTCGACTCTTTCACGTGAAGCTAATCATACTATGCTGCTTCACGCGGGTCCTGAAATTGCCGTAGCCTCAACTAAGGCTTACACAGCGCAAATCGCAGTCCTTGCCTTCCTTGCAAAAGCAGTCGGAGAAGCAAATGGCAACGCTAAAGCAAAAGCCTTTGACCTGGTTCATGAGTTGTCTATCGTGGCTCAGTCTATCGAATCAACTCTTTCTGAGAAAGAAACCATTGATGCCAAGGTCCGTGATTTGCTTGAAACAACACGTAATGCCTTTTACATCGGACGTGGTCAAGACTACTACGTAGCCATGGAAGCGAGTCTCAAGCTTAAAGAGATTTCTTACATCCAGTGTGAAGGTTTTGCGGCAGGAGAACTCAAGCATGGAACTATTGCCTTGATTGAAGAAGGAACGCCTGTTTTGGCCCTCTTGTCAGATCCAGTCCTTGCTAACCACACACGCGGAAATATCCAAGAAGTAGCTGCCCGTGGTGCCAAAGTCCTTACCATCGCAGAAGAGAATGTTGCTAAAGATACAGATGACATCGTCCTTACGACTGTACACCCTTACCTTTCACCAATCTCTATGGTCGTACCAGCCCAACTGATTGCTTACTTTGCAACTCTCCACCGTGGTCTCGATGTGGACAAACCACGTAACCTTGCCAAGTCTGTAACGGTGGAATAATACACACGAAAGTCTAGATTTCCTAGGCTTTTTTGCTTTGTAAGAAAGATACTGTGTTTTTCCTAACTTGCTTTACTCCATTTTCTCTTCTTCCCCAGTCCTTTCTTGCAGGGTAGTATCTATAAAATTTGCTTAAATATGGTAAAATAGTAGAAGAATAATGTGAGGGAAATGAATGTCAAATACTTTTGAAATTTTGATGAATCAATTGGGAATGCCTGCGGATATGAGACGGGATTCCGCTTTATCTCAAGCTGAAATAGAGCAAGTAATTGTTCATAAGTTCAGCAAGATATGGGAATTTCGTTTTGTCTTTACGGATATTTTACCGATTGATATTTTCTTAGAATTAAAGAAACGCTTGGATGAGGAATTTTCTAAGACGGGAAATCAGGCGGTTTTTAAAATCAAGACGCGTGAGCAGCATTTTTCAAGAGAACTCCTTCAGGCATATTACAAGGAGGCTTTTACTGATGGGCCTTGTGCCAGTCAAGGTTTTCGATCTTTGTACCAAGATCTGCAAGTGCGGGTAGAAGATGGCAAACTCTTAATTGAGGGGTCAGAGGCTATTGATAAGGAACACTTCAGAAAGAACCACCTTCCGAATCTGACCAAGCAGTTAGAAAAGTTTGGCTTTCCAGCTTTTTCCTTTGAGATAGAACAAAATGAAGCCTTAACTCAAGAAGAGGAAGCAGCTTTTCATGCGGAGAATGAGCAAATCGTTCAAGCGGCCAATGAGGAAGCTCTCCGTGCCATGGAGCAGTTAGAACAAATGGCTCCGCCACCTGTTGAGGAGAAGCCAGTCTACGACTTTCAGGCTAAGAAAGCTGCGGCAAAACCCAAACTAGATAAGGCAGAAATCACGCCTATGATTGATATCCAGACAGAGGAAAATCGGATTGTCTTTGAAGGTGTTGTCTTTGATGTCGAACAGAAGGTAACCAGAACAGGCCGTGTCTTGATCAATTTTAAGATGACGGACTATACTTCTAGTTTTTCCATGCAAAAATGGATAAAAAACGAAGAAGAGGCTCAGAAATTTGATCTGATCAAGAAGAATTCGTGGCTCCGAGTGCGTGGAAATATCGAGATGAATAATTTCACACGTGATTTAACCATGAATGTGCAAGATGTGCAAGAAGTGGTGCATCATGAGCGAAAGGATCTCATGCCAGAAGGTGAGCGTCGTGTCGAATTTCACGCCCATACCAATATGTCGACCATGGATGCTCTTCCTGAGGTAGAGGAAATCGTTGCTACGGCTGCAAAATGGGGACATAAAGCAGTTGCCATCACCGATCATGGGAATGTTCAGTCCTTCCCTCATGGCTATAAAGCAGCTAAAAAAGCAGGTATTCAGCTCATCTACGGTATGGAAGCCAATATCGTGGAGGATCGTGTTCCGATTGTCTACAATGAAGTCGAGATAGAGCTATCTGAAGCGACCTACGTGGTCTTTGACGTGGAGACGACAGGCCTGTCAGCCATCTACAATGACCTCATCCAGGTCGCTGCTTCCAAGATGTATAAGGGGAATATCGTTGCTGAATTTGATGAGTTTATCAATCCAGGGCATCCTTTGTCAGCCTTCACAACAGAATTGACAGGTATTACAGATGATCATGTGAAGAATGCTAAACCACTGGAACAAGTCCTGCAAGAATTTCAGGATTTTTGCCAAGATACGGTCCTAGTCGCCCATAATGCCACTTTTGACGTCGGCTTTATGAATGCTAATTATGAGCGTCACGGTTTGCCTAAGATTAGCCAGCCAGTCATCGATACGCTTGAGTTTGCAAGAAATCTTTATCCGGAATATAAGCGTCATGGTTTGGGCCCTTTGACCAAGCGCTTTGGTGTGTCTCTTGAACATCACCACATGGCCAACTACGATGCGGAAGCAACGGGGCGTTTGCTCTTTATCTTTATCAAGGATGTTGCTGAGAAGCATGGTGTGACAAATCTGGCTAGGTTAAATATTGATCTAATCAGTCCAGATTCCTATAAAAAAGCGCGCATCAAACATGCTACGATCTATGTAAAAAATCAAGTTGGGTTGAAAAACATCTTTAAGCTGGTTTCTTTGTCCAATACCAAGTACTTTGAAGGCGTTCCGCGGATTCCAAGAACGGTCCTAGATGCCCATCGGGAAGGCTTGATTTTAGGAACAGCCTGTTCAGAGGGTGAAGTTTTTGATGCAGTTGTGTCCCAGGGTGTAGATGCAGCGATTGAAGTTGCCAAATATTATGACTTTATCGAGGTCATGCCACCAGCTATCTATGCTCCTTTAATTGCCAAGGAGCAGGTCAAGGATATGGAGGAACTTCAAACCATTATCAAGAGTTTGATAGAGGTTGGGGATCGTCTAGGGAAGCCCGTCCTTGCGACAGGGGATGTCCACTATATCGAACCTGAGGAAGAGATTTACCGCGAAATTATCGTCCGTAGTTTGGGGCAAGGAGCTATGATTAACCGAACAATCGGTCATGGAGAAACTGCTCAGCCAGCACCTCTACCCAAAGCGCACTTTAGAACAACCAATGAAATGTTGGATGAATTTGCCTTCTTGGGTGAAGATTTAGCACGCAAACTGGTCATTGATAATCCCAATGCTATGGCGGAACTCTTTGAATCTGTAGAGGTTGTCAAGGGGGACCTGTACACACCTTTCATCGACAAGGCTGAAGAAACAGTTGCTGAGCTGACCTATAAGAAGGCCTTTGAGATTTATGGAAATCCACTGCCGGATATTGTTGATTTGCGGATTGAAAAAGAGCTAACCTCTATTCTGGGGAATGGATTTGCCGTGATCTACCTAGCCTCCCAGATGCTGGTGCAACGTTCCAATGAACGGGGCTACTTAGTTGGCTCCCGTGGGTCTGTCGGTTCCAGTTTCGTTGCGACCATGATCGGGATTACGGAGGTCAATCCTCTCTCCCCTCACTATGTCTGTGGTCAGTGTCAGTACAGTGAATTTATCACCGATGGTTCTTACGGTTCAGGATTTGACATGCCTAATAAGGACTGCCCAAAATGTGGTCATAAACTCAGCAAAAACGGGCAGGATATTCCTTTTGAGACCTTCCTTGGTTTTGATGGAGACAAGGTTCCCGATATTGACTTGAACTTCTCGGGTGAAGATCAGCCTAGCGCCCACTTGGACGTACGTGATATATTTGGCGAACAATATGCCTTCCGTGCGGGTACTGTTGGTACTGTCGCTGCCAAGACTGCTTATGGCTTTGTCAAGGGCTATGAGCGTGACTATGGCAAACTTTATCGTGATGCTGAAGTGGATCGCCTCGCTCAAGGTGCGGCTGGTGTCAAGCGGACAACAGGGCAACACCCAGGAGGAATCGTTGTTATACCAACCTATATGGACGTCTATGATTTTACGCCTATCCAATATCCAGCGGATGATGTGACGGCTGAATGGCAGACGACTCACTTTAACTTCCATGATATCGATGAGAATGTCCTCAAACTTGATGTGCTGGGGCACGATGATCCGACCATGATTCGGAAGCTCCAGGACTTGTCTGGTATTGATCCTAATGAAATTCCTATGGATGACGAAGGTGTTATGGCTCTCTTTTCAGGAACTGATGTTTTGGGTGTGACACCTGAGCAAATCGGTACTCCGACGGGAATGTTGGGTATTCCAGAGTTTGGAACCAACTTTGTACGGGGAATGGTGGAAGAGACGCACCCGACGACTTTTGCCGAGTTGCTCCAGTTGTCTGGATTGTCCCATGGTACTGATGTCTGGTTGGGAAATGCCCAGGATTTGATTAAGCAAGGAATTGCTGACCTATCAACCGTTATCGGTTGTCGGGACGACATCATGGTTTACCTCATGCATGCTGGTCTCGAACCTAAGATGGCCTTTACCATCATGGAACGGGTACGTAAGGGCTTGTGGCTAAAGATTTCTGAAGAAGAACGCAATGGCTACATCGAAGCCATGAAGGCCAATAAGGTGCCAGAGTGGTATATCGAATCCTGTGGGAAAATCAAGTATATGTTCCCTAAAGCCCATGCCGCAGCCTACGTTATGATGGCCTTGCGTGTGGCCTACTTCAAGGTTCACCATCCCATTTATTACTACTGTGCTTACTTCTCAATCCGTGCCAAGGCCTTTGATATCAAGACCATGGGTGCGGGCTTGGATGCCATCAAGCGAAGAATGGCAGAAATCGCTGAAAAGCGGAAGAATAATGAAGCCTCTAATGTGGAAATCGATCTCTACACGACTCTTGAGATTGTCAATGAGATGTGGGAACGCGGTTTCAAATTTGGCAAGCTCGATCTATACCGTAGTGATGCGACCGAATTCCTCATCGATGGGGACACTCTCATCCCACCGTTTGTCGCTATGGATGGACTAGGAGAGAACGTTGCCAAGCAATTGGTGCGTGCGCGCCAAGAGGGCGAATTCCTCTCTAAAACAGAACTACGCAAACGTGGCGGACTCTCATCAACCTTGGTTGAAAAGATGGATGAAATGGGTATTCTGGGCAATATGCCAGAGGATAACCAGCTGAGTTTGTTTGATGAGTTGTTTTAAGAAGGTAGATTAGCCCCAATTTTACAGAGATGTTTGATAATTAAAAAAATAACAGGATATTAAACAATCCTGTTATTTTTTATTATAAGCATAAATATACAATGGTTACAGATTATTAATCCTCTAAGACTATCTCATCTTCTTTTAGGTCTTCTATCAGTTTCTGCTTGTAATGAGTGAGAGAAAGTATTTTTTGGCCTACCCAAGATTTTTTAAATAAGTCAAATAATTCTTTATTTTCAATGATATCTTCTGGTCCGATAGGTTGTTCAATTAAATGGTTATCTTTGCAAAATGATATTAGGGAATTATTATCTATTGTATGGTAGGATGTATAATTAATAGTATTTTCGAAAAAATAATAAATAAAACTCTCAAGGTTATCTTGGACGTGTATGAATCCTAAACCAAGAGGTGTGCTGTTAGAATCAGAACTAACAATAATTTTTACTGGAAAATTGAGAATGTAATATTCAAATAAGTCCTCGTCTTTAGGTTTGGCTTCTTCAAACTTATCTAATAAAGGAATTAAAATATTATTATTAAAGCGTTGAGTACTCATATCCTCTAACATAAAAAATACTGAATCTACACTAATGCTAAATTTTCCTGATTCTATTAGAAGAAAGCTGTAGTCCCGCATTTTACTATCCGTTTGTATATTTAGAAAATAAGCAACAAAATATTCTTGAAAAGAACGATGGGAAAACTTATATCTGTTTCCTTCCTTGTATAGTACACATAGGCAGTTTTCTAAATCGTGGATAAAATTGCCTATATTGAGAACGTTTTTAATTCGAGGAGGAAATTTTTTAAAAATGTCTTCAATCTCTGGGAAGGTAAACTCTGTTTTTGCTTTTTGGTATGTTAGAAAACAGAAGATTGCAAAGCACTCTTTAAAAGTATCTGAACTTAAATCTGATAACATTTTTCGTCGATAACTTTTCGTAGCATCGTGCTTCGAGAGCATGGTATCAAAGGCTTGATAGTAGAATAGGTGTAACTTTTGCGGGATTTCTGCATAGTCATTGTAAGTGGAGAGCATAATATTTAGTAGCAGAGGATTTGAAGCAAAGGATTCATGTCTATCATATAAACCACTCTCCAGGTCACGGATAAATTTATTTTTGAGTTCTTCATCTGGATATTCAATCTTTGTAATAAGACTTATAGCTTGTTCCTTAGTAAAAGGGACGGCTTTTAAAACTGTAAATCGCTGGAATTCAATGAATTCGGATTCGCTATAAGGTCTTGAAGAAAGGATATAATGGTTTTCAGGATACTTGTCACAAAAATCATTTAACTTTTTGAAAAATTCTTTTTGGTTTTCGCTATACAATTCATCATAGCCATCCAATAGGAATAAAAAGCATCCAGATTGAAGTGCATAATCTAAATATTCTTCTTGAAATGTATTGTGAAATTGATTTAGTTTTTTTAACAGTAATTTTTCAAGGTCTAAATGCTCCTCGTCGTTGAAATCTTTTAATTCAATAAAAATAGGAATATAGTCTTTTAATTCTAACTCACTTAGAAAAAGGTGTTTCATGAGAGTGGATTTACCAATTCCACCAGAACCTTCAATGATTAAAAATTTTGAGAGATCAGTTAGTACTCTTGTTGTAGTGGGCTTGATGATGTCTGAGCCTTTTTTTAAAAATGGGATTTCAAAAAAGTCATACAGTCTTTTAGGTTCGATTCCGTAGATAATCGTTTTGATTTTACTGTATTTTTCATAAGATTTTGTCAAATAAGCTTGGAATGGAATTTCTAGATCAATTTTCACCTCATTGTAGAGCGTTTTAAATTTGTCAGTTGTTTTGGAAATAATAGGTGAAAAGTATTTATCCAGAATAGCACTAGTAAATTGTCTTGCAATTTCATTGTTAAAGTTTTCGTCCATCATCTTTTTACTCCTGTGTAATTTTGGGTATTTTTATAAAGAGTAGCACATTAGCTTTTTTATGTCAATATATTTGAAGAGAGTTCCTCGTTCTATTTGTCTATTGAAGGATATTGTATGTTCGTTGTATGTGTTGTGTATTTACAGAGCTTGCCATTTTTGTTAAAATAATAAATAGAAAGAAGGTGAGAATATGTCAAAGACGAGCATGAGTATTCGTTTGGATAGTGAGGTTAAGGAGCAGGCCCAACAGGTTTTTAATAATCTGGGAATGGATATGACCACAGCTATCAATATTTTCCTTCGTCAGGCTATTCAATATCAAGGTTTGCCTTTTGATGTTAGGCTTGATGAGAATCGTCAGTTGCTCCAAGTGTTAACGGATTTAGACCAAAATCGTAATATGAGTCAATCTTTCGAATCAGTCTCGGACTTGATGGAGGACTTGCGTGCTTAAGATTCGTTACCATAAACAGTTTAAAAAAGATTTTAAATTGGCTATGAAGCGTGGTTTGAAGGCAGAATTATTAGAAGAAGTTTTGAATTTTCTGGTTCAAGAAAAAGAACTTTCTGCTAGATATCGTGATCATCAATTGACGGTATCCAAGCATTTTCAAGGAGTTCGTGAATGTCATATCCAACCAGATTGGCTTTTGGTTTATAAAGTAGACAAGTCGGAATTGATTTTAAACTTGCTGAGGACGGGCAGTCATAGTGATTTATTTTAATAAATTTTAAGGAGTTCAATATGAAACTAAGAATTTTTGCGGAAGACAAACCTGCTGAAAAGGTCTTTGACTATCAGTTAGAGCTGGCAGACGAAACAATTATCCTATCAACAGCGCTCTTGTCAGGTGCTATTGCTTTAGCAGGATTATTCTCTGCTTTGAAAGAAAAATAGAAAAGGAAGAAAAGAATGGTTTTACCAAATTTTAAAGAAAATCTAGAAAAATATGCGAAATTGTTGG
>ERZ773099.1527-NODE-1527-length-17029-cov-15.428184_pt1 | contig 17029 bp, 20 predicted proteins | sample MGYA00511120_ERZ773099 | MGnify/ENA primary metagenome ERZ773099 (study PRJEB29015, sample SAMEA2738012) | human oral metagenome | biome: human oral; feature: human-associated habitat; material: dental | place: China | collected 2104 ...
AGAACATCTTGAAGGTTGGGGCATCAACCTTCTTTGGAGAGGCATCGTAAGACCTACATTTGAGTAGGCAAATGCCGTCTGTATCCAAGAATCCCCCGGCTTTAGACGTGGGGAGTATGTCAAGACGTTCTTGTCAATCCTTTGTTTGTTCTTCGTGTTTTCTTGCGACAACACAGAGCATGAATCACCCATGCCCAGCAAGTGGGAATTTCTTTTGTTTTTTTTAGTGACAGGTGTTGTTGCCGCCGTTCTTGCGATCTTTCTTCCGAGCAGTGAAACGATGGTTCAGATGCTTGTTGCAGTAACGGGGACGGATATAGACCATATACGGCAGATCGAAGAAGTGACAAATGCAATTTTGCAGAGATAGGAGAAACGGACTTGCTTGAAAACGACGCAGCCTTGCAGATGGCAGATGAGATTCGGCAGGATCGAAAACAGGCAGAATCGATGCTTCTGAACTATACGGAGGAGCTGAAAACGTACCGCCTGAAGCGTGAGGAGTATGTGAGAGGGAACAACGTACAGGGCGGTGGTGGGAATCTGCCGGGGCATCCAACAGAGGCGGAGGCTCTGCGCGGGGTGAAGTTTGACGAGACATATCCTGCCTATACGTGGCTGCGTGCGGTGGAGTTCGTAGAGCGCGGGCTGTCAGAGCGCAAGCGGATATTCCTTGACGCACGGCGTAAGGCATCACGCGACAAGACAGGCAGAGGACGTAAGGCGTGGTTGGTACGCACACAGATGATGTATTGTGAGGCGATGCGGGAGCGGTTTCTAAACTCGGAGTTTTTCGTGAGTGAGAATGTGCTAAAGGAAACGTGGCGGTATATCGTTGACCGCGTGGTCGAGGCGTATCTAAAATTGGAGCAGAAAAAATTAAATAGACCCCTCCCATAAACGCGTTTTTCGGTGCTAAAATGCTATTGTGGGTAGTTTGGAGGACGCACCAAACTACTCTCGCTCTCCTCCATCTACGTATTCCACAGATAGCCGTCTCAATCGAGGCGGCTTTTCTGTTGAGAAAAGAGAGGTTCATTATGAGAAACGATAGTCAGATCAACGAATTGTGTAAGAAATGGCAGGAGATTCTAAAACTCCATGACTGGGATGTGCGCGTAGACCTTGGACGGCCAGATGAGCTAAGTGAACTAGATCGGGAAGGTGAATGCTTTGTCGAACTTGCGAAAGGTGAGGCGCTTATTCGTTTGCTCGACCCCAAAATCCCGTATGACTTCACGTTTCAGTATGACGTAGAAAAAGTCCTTGTTCATGAGCTCCTGCATCTGTCTTTTGCACCGTTTGAGCCAGAGGATGACTCTCTACGGCATGATCTCTGGGAGCAGACGATTGAACGAATGGCAAAAACACTTGTTGCGTTTCAACAACGGGTGGAAGGAGGCTGATTTCATGATGAACGAAGAAATCAAAAAAAGACTGATAGAAGTGGAGACAGAATTCGATAAGCTTGAGTTTCCTGACAAAAGACACTATCGTCGCTGTGCTTATCCTGATGTCGCTTATAAGGAGGCGTATGAGGAATACGCAAAGAAAAAAGATGAAATTGAACAAAGAGCATATGATATCATCATCGGTTCTTCTTGGTCGGCGAGGAAAAGCAAGGAACTTGCACGAAAGCTTCTGGAGCATGTTACGTCCTTGCATTCAGATAAAGGTCTCTGGTTCACGGAAATTTACGAACTATTCCTGCTTGAGGAAAAGCTTATCAAGGATGCGCTTGAATGTCTTGGTTGTTTTCCAAACACAGATGAAACATAAAGTCTTATCTGTGAATCTTTCAGTTTTTCATTTCAGTTTTTAGTTTTTGGATTTCAGTTTGTGAGGAGGTGGCATGATGCAGCGGTTACAGGAAAATTTTTGTGTGGAATTTGTACGGTGCGGTAATGCCACCGAAGCCTACAAAAACGCGGGGTACAAGCCTCGGTCAGATAAGGTTGCAGGGACAGCAGCTGCAAGATTGTTGGGAAATGTTGGTATTCAGAACCGTATTGAGGAGTTGCGCAGAGAACTGGATTCGCACAAGATCATGGACGCAGCCGAACGTCGCGAACTCTTAACGCAATTTGCGCGTGATGAGGAGACGGCAAAGCCTGACCGGCTGAAGGCAATGGATTTGCTCAACAAGATGGATGGTGTTTACATCAACAAGACGCAGGTAAGCGGGGCGGATGGTGCTCCTTTAACGTTCCGATGGGAGGGCGGCACATGAGTGAGATTGTAATACCGTACACGCCGCGCCCGATCTGGAAGAACACAATACATCCCGCACTCTCCGAGAATCGATTCGCGGTGCTTGTCTGTCACAGACGATTCGGCAAGACGGTCGGCACAGTCAATGAGATGATACGTAAGGCAATACTCAATGACAAAAAAGCGCCTGTATACGCCTATGTTGCGCCGTTCCGTAACCAAGCGAAGCGTGTCGCATGGGAATACCTGAAGTACTACACGAATCCAATCCCTGGGCGTACGGTGAATGAATCGGAGCTTTATATCGAGTTGCCGTCCCGGTGCCGTGGTTCGCCCGGCGCACGGCTCTATATCATCGGTGCAGATCACCCTGATGCGCTGCGCGGGATTTATCTCGACGGGGTAATCCTTGACGAATATGCGGATATCAAGCCCGAACTCTGGGGCGGTGTTATTCGTCCTGCGCTTGCAGACCGCGAAGAATGGGCGGTGTTCATCGGGACGCCAAAAGGGCAAAACCAGTTTTACGAGATGTACCAGCACGCGGAGAAATCGGCAGGCTGGTACTCTTGCATTTATCGGGCGGATGAGACGGGCGTGCTGCCGCCGGAAGAACTCAAAGATATGCAGGCGCAGATGACCGACATGGAAATTCGGCAGGAGCTTCTATGTGACTTCACGGCCTCTGCCTCTGATGTGGTGATTCCAATTGACCTTGTTACGGAGGCGGCAGGGCGCGAGATGGATGCGGAGGATGTGCAAGGACAGCCTGTCATTATCGGTGTGGCTGTGGCACGGTTCGGCGATGACCGTACCGTAATCTGTGTGCGGCAGGGGCTTCTCCTGCGTGAGATACGGACATTCACGGGGGTTTCCACGATGGACACAGCAAGTGCGGTCGTGTCCTGCTACACGGAATTTTCTCCTGCGGCAGTGTTTATCGACGCTGGGGCGATGGGCGCAGGCGTGATTGATCGCCTCAGACAGCTGGGCTATCAGCCGACAGAGATCAATTTCGGTGCGGTTGCGATGGATACCGAGCGTTACGCTAATATCCGTGCGGAGATGTATTTCAAATGCCGTGACTGGCTTCAAAGTGGCGGAGTAATCCCGCAGAATTCCGATCTAAAAACGGAGCTTGCGTCGGTGGAGTATAAATTTACGGCGGGCGGGCGTATTCTCCTTGAGGCGAAGGATAAGGTCAAATAGCGCATGGGCAAAAGCCCTGATCTTGCGGACGCGCTCGCGCTGACGTTTGCGATGCCGGTCTATGTGCCCCACGGCAAGTATTACGAGGCACGCCGCCGTGGAAAAATTCGCAAGGCAGGCAGTATGTGAAAGGAGGTGAGGCGATGCAAGGAAATGCGGCAGCGTATGACGCTGCGCAAAATGCTGCGCCGGAGGAGATCAGTCTCGAAACGCTCCCTCCGGAAGCGGTCGAAAAGATCATGACTGCCTACAAGGCAGGGCGTGATGTTGCAGATCAATACTATAGAGCGACAGTAGAACCTGCCCTCATCAAGCGCTATGACGTGTATCGGGCGGATAAAGACCACTATAAGGAGAAGTTTCCGCATCTCACGGAGGACAGTAGCTGGGTATCGCGTGATGTCAAGACGACAATCGACTGGATTATGCCGTCGCTCATGGAGGTATTCACAGGCTCGGATGACCCTGTGGATATCGCAGGCGTCAATGTCAACGATGACGATAATGCCCGGAAGATTCAGCAGCTTATCAGCTACTTTGTGACCCGTAAGAATTCGTTCTTCACGTTTATGTACAATTTTCTTCGCGACGGCCTGACAATCAATATGGGCTGCGCCAAGGTCTACTGGAAGCGTGAAGAAGAACGTCAGCCGATGGAGGTGCTTGCCGATGCGCAGATGATGCAGATGATTCTTGCGGGCGAAGCTGCGGGACAGGTGGAGATCAAAGAGGCTGTGCCGGTCACTCCGCTCGGTGATCTTCTGCGGGTGACGTTTGACGTTGTCAACGTCAAGGTCAACCAGCCGATCATCGAGAACATGAGTCCGTCGGAGCTACGGTTTACGCCGGAGGCTCGTGACCTTCATCAATCCAAGTTCGTTGCACAATGTAAGGGTGTGCGTGGCGACTACCTCAAGCGCATGGAAGCGCAGGGTGTTTATCAGAACGTCGATGAGGCAATGGAGAAAGCGGGGGAGGGGGTGCGGCAGACGCCGCTCCTCGACAAGAAGCACAACGAGCGCATAGAGGAGATGCAAGGTCGCCTCTCCGATGGGGACAACGCCTCGAAGGAGTTTGAACTCTACGAAGCCTATCTCAAGGTGGACTACAACAACGACGGAATTTACGAGAACGTGATTGTCCATGCGGTTGGCGATACGCCGCTCAAGATTCAGGACAATGTGTTCGAGATGCCGCCGTTCTTTATTTTCTCCCCGGAGCATGATTGCTATGCAATCTTCGGAGAGGATTCGATCACGGATACGATTGAGCAGCTGCAAGACCTCAAGACGGCGCTTATCCGACAGATGATTATTGCGGTTGCAAAGAACAACGTCCCACAGAAGTTTGTCTCCGTGCAGAACGTTGATATGGACGCGTTCATCGAGCGTTCAGAGATCGTCGAAGTCAAGGGGCAGATGCCGCCAAGTCAGGCAGTGCATACGATGCCGCCAATTCAGATTGACAGTTCCGCAATGACGCTTGTGCAATACGCACAGAACGAGATCGAGAGCCAGTCGGGCAGTACGCGGTACAATCAGGGACTGGACTCCTCTAGTCTCAATCGTACGGCAACGGGAATTTCAGCAATCATGGGAGCTTCAGATAAGAAGATCAAACTGATTGCGCGTCTTGCAGCAGAGACAGCGTGGATTCCAATCATCAAGTTCCTCATCCTTCTTTGTCAGAAGTTTGTTGACGAGGGACAAATGATTCGCCTTGCAGACGAGAATATCGCTATCCGGCGCGAAGAGATCAGCATCGACTATGACCTCATCGTCAATGTCGGTCGCGGTGCTTCCTCAAAGGAGATGCAGATGCAGTACCTTATGGTGCTCATCAATCAGCTCTATCCACAACTCGAGATGGTCGGAATCGTCAACGCCGAATCTTGGTATAACGTGACGAAGGAACTTCTTGAGGTCATGGGGATCCGCTCAACGGAGAAATACCTGCTTGACCCGAACGGCGAGGTGTTCCAGCAGCAACAAGCTCAGGCACAGCAGATGCAGCAGGCGGCAATGGAGAAACAGGACGCACTCACACAGGCGGAGCTGCAGATCAAGCAGGATGATGTGAAGGCAAAGACACTCGCACGACTCTCGGCGCAGTTTAAGGATTTGCCGATGGATGCGCAGATTTCTGCTTTGCAGCAGCTTGGGCTTTCGACCAGTCCTGCGGCGATGGCAGAGAAGATTGCACGAGATGAGCGACTTGCAAAAAGTCATGAAAAAACCTATCAGGCATGGCGTGAAGGGATGGGCAGCGGATGGAATACAGCGACAAGATGAAGCTACAGGAACGTGCCACAGAGGGGGCGGAGGCGACATTTCTGCTCACGGAGAAGTTCTCCGGAAAATGGCTTGCGGAGATGGAGCAAAACGTATTGGGGCGCTTGAGCCGTGCCGCAGATGTGGGTGAGTTGGTAAAGATTCAGGCGGACTATCAGGCGGCGCGTGACTTTTACGACGGACTATTGAGCGTGTCACGCAAGGGGCGCGAAGCGTCGAAGAAGCTCCACGAGGAGCGGGTAAAGGAATAAGGAGGATATCGAATGAATGACTGGGTTTACGACCTTCAGAGATTTGCAGAGGGAGATGCGGCGCAGGACGCGGAAGCGAATATGCCCGCAGCTTCGGAGGGGCAGGGAGTGCAGGAAAGTACTTCCGAGGGTACGGGAACGCCGCCCGCCGTAGAGGAGACTGCGGCAGATCAGCTGCCTGTCGGTGGTTTTGCCATTCAGGTAGACCCTGTGACAGGCGCGCGCACGATCGTTGAGATCAAGGGCGAAGAGGACGAAGGAACGACCCCGACGGATGGGGCACTCCAGCAGACACAGGATGCACCTGCCGAACCCGCCGCGTACAACGCAAACGAGCTTCTTGCGGCAATGACCACTGGAATGGTGGATGAATCCCACATTCCAGATGATCTGCGTGCGCCGTACGTTGCGATTCGCCAACAGCAGCAGATTGCCGCCCTCACGGCTCAACAGTACGCGCAGCAACAGGCGATGCAGATACAGCAAATGCAGGTGCCACAGCAGGATGCACAGGTGCCTACGCCGCAGCAGGAGGATCTTTATCGCAGGATTCAGAATGCGGCCGAGGAAAAGGCGCTCAAGGATCTCGGCATAACACGTGAGCAGCTTTCCGATCTGTCTTATGCAGAATCGGAAGATGGGGCAAAGAAGGCGGATGAGTTCCGCGTCGCCGTCCAGATGAACGTGAATGCGATCACGCGTGAGATTGACGTGTATCAGACGGAACTCCGGCAGCAGCAGGCGGAGGCACAGGCGTTTATGCAGGAGTTTGTTCCGAAAATGCAGCAGGTGCAGAGGGAGGAGCCGAACTTCAACCAGATTGATCTGATGATGGAGAACTTCTACCAACAGCTTCCCTACCAGGAGGCGGTACAGGTTGCGGCGGCGGTCGAGCGTTACAAGAATGGTATGTGTACGCGCGCCGACATTCCTGTACTTGAGGCTTACTACAACAAGACGCGTGCAGCGTTCTACGCGAAGCAGACGGGGCTTTCTTCTGCGCCAACACCTGCGCCGCCACAGGTGGAAGGGGCAGGAAAGGTTGCTCCAAATGCGCCGCAGCAGGTGGATTGGAGCGCAATGAGGACGATGAGCGTGCGGGAGCGCAGTGAATTCCTGCGGGCACATCTACACTAGAATTATTTACGAGGTGATTATTTATGGCATTGGTAGCAAAATCGGTATCGCAGTCCACAACCTACGAGGCGGTCGGCACCAAGGACGATTACAGCCGTATTGTTACGAACATTGACCCTGACATGACGTTTTTTCTGTCCCATTTTGGGGAGGTGGAGGACCCGAAGAGCCTCAAGTTCAACTGGACAACGGACGGGCTGAAGCCTCCGCAGGAAAACGCACACCCTGAGATGACGGATTACGTGACGGACAAGGTCGGTTCGCTCGCGCAGTGGGACAACCGCTGTCAGCACTTTATCAACACGGGACGCGTGACGGATGCACAGCGCAAGCAAGCGAAAGAGTATTTGCCCGCCGATGAGTTCAAGCGGCAGAAGGAGAAGGCGCTCAAGCAGCATGCACGCGACATTGAGTACGCGCTCGTATTCAACCGCGCACCGCGCGATGAGTCGCCGGGCAATCCCGCGCTCACGGGCGGCGTCCGTTACTTCCTTGAGGAGGAAATGGAGGACGTAACCTTCACGGGCAACGTCTGCGCTGCGACGACCGATCACAAGCTCGACACGGGCGATTTTGTCTATTTCAAAGCGAAGCCGGGCACGGGCAACAAGCTCCCGAATGAGATTGTGGCGAATATGCCCTACTACATCCGCAAGGATGCCGACCCGAAGAAGTTCACACTCTATAACAGCATGGACGATGAGATCAAGAACGTCAATCAGGTCACCCTTTCGACGGCAGGGCAGGGCGTGCAGATGGTGAAGAACAACGTGTTCGGCGCAGGAGATACGCTCCTCACCGAGGATCACATCAATGACTGCATGGAGATGTGCAGCAAGCGCGGCGGAAATCCGACGCTTGCCGTTATGTCGGGACGCCTCAAGCGTCGTTTCTCGGACATTGTCACGGGCGGTGCGACCAAGCAACGTTCCTCGAAGGACAAGACGGTGGTCAATGTCACGGATGTGTACGAGTCCGACTTCGGCGCGATCCGCGCCGAGGTGCACCGTATGTATTCCGATACGATCCTTGATTTCATGGACATGAACTACTGGGATATGGCGTGGTTCGATCGTACGCACGAAGTCCCCAACCTTCCCAAGAAGGGGTCGTATGAGGAGTTCGTCATCGAGGCGTGGGTTGGACTGCAGGGTACGCAGCCGAAGGCTTCGGGGTCGATCTACAACATTAAGCGCGCCTAAGAACGCATAGACAGAGGGCTTACCTGTTGGAGGTGAGCCCTTTTGTATTGGAGTGATTCTATGATTCTGAAGCAAAAAATCTATGAGGAGGATGGGAATACGATCCTGCGCAATACTTTCGACTGCTCCGAAGCAATCGATATGGCAAAGCAGGTGTCGGATGAAGGGGGGCGTGGGAAAAACATCATTCCACTTGGGTATATCCCTCCTGAGATGTGGCTGTCAAATCCGTGGCTCATTGAGGCACGGAAGGCGGAGCAGGGCGGCGACAAGGCAGAATTCATTCGCCTCCTGAGGAAGTTCTTTGAGCTGTTCCCTGCGTTTTCTGTGCATCATGACCATTCACGTAAGTTGTGGAAGGGAGGTGTGACAAGTGATTGATGCAAAACATCTGAAAGAAATGGTGCGCTGGAAAGAAAAGGACATGGACGAGGTGCGGTTCTCGGACTATGAGATTTACCACGCTATGAACGAAGTCCTCCGTTATATCCGTGCGCACCTTGCCAATCAGCAGAGTGATCTCTTGGAGCGTGAGAAGGTCTATGAGATTGGCGATTTCATGAACGGTGCCGTGGAGCTTCCGGATGATTTCACATCCGTCAAGGGCGTTTATCGGCTGTCCGACCACTACCGCCTCCATGCGGTATCGGACGATCATGTAACGCCAAATACGTTCCGTCTCTTTGCAGGGCGTATCTATGCGGAGGTGGGCATTCGACTTCACTACTATGGCAGTTTGCTGCCGGTCAAGGACGGTGATACAATCCCGCTGCCCGATACCTACATCGACACACTCATCAAACTAACGCGGATGGTCCTCAATAACAGCGATGTGGACACGATGACACAGGCGGTGACGGCAGAGGTGGACGCAATCGTTCCGCGCCGCAAGTGGAATAATGCGCGACAAAAGATGCCGTTCTTTGTCTGAGGTTGCCATGAAAACAAGCAAAGCGATTGATGAGATCAAGGCGGCGGGGCATGACATTTCGGATGAGTACAGCCGCGCGGAGTGTCTTGGCTTTCTCAACACAGCCATTCATGAGGTGTCGGGGCTGCTCATTGCGGCACGTTCTCCGATGATGGTGCGGGAGATTCTGATTCATGATGGTGAGAGCGTCCCGGCGCACTATGTAGCGTCTGCGGGGCGGTATCCAATGCGCATAACGGGGCAGACGGTACAGTTTGTCGACCCTTCGATGGATGAGATACGCTTTCGTTATTTCACCACGATGCCGCCTCTTACGGATGATGAGGGCGATCTGCCCTTTCCCCATGAGGCACTCAACGATTACGTCCTCAAAATTGCAATCCTGCACGCGCTCAATCGCAACGAGTACGATCTTACGCAGGACAAGGCGCTTGCCGATGAGTTCCGTTCCATTCTCACGGGGGCGGTGACGATGAATGGCTGAGATTCAAAAGAAAGTCCTTCATGCACCGAATCTACCAGCGGCGATCCAAGGTGATGGGCGCTATCTTCTCTCCGTCCTGCGTAGTTTCATGCAGGAGCAAACGGCGCAGATCAATGCGGCGAACAGCTTCACCGCAGACGATGTGGATGCGGACAAGGAGGGAAAGATTCTCTCCCCGCGCAACTTCCGTCTGACATTCTCACGGCTCGGTGGACTCTTGCAATGGGATCACTCGTTGGACGCCAAAAGCCTCAACTATTATGAGGTGCGTACGAACAAGAACATTGGCAGTGAGTACGGGCTGTTGGAGCGGACTACGCTTGCGGAGTCCAGCTGTCTTCCAACATCGTATGTTGGACATATCCTCCTTTTTGCCATTGATCGGCAGGGACATGTGAGCTATCCTGCAGAACTTTCGTATACGAAGGCGCGGCCGATGAAACCGCGCGATGTGGCGTTGACAAAGACCCAGGAGGGGACGCTTGTAACCTTTCTGGACATTCCTCTCGATTGCATCGGCGCATACGTTTACATAAACGAAGTGCGCTATTCCTCTGTGGATAACCTTTTTCTCTACACAGATGGTGCGATCATTGAGCGGCTGCGCGTTGCCTATTACGACCAATACGGCGAGGGCGAGTCTGAGATCATCTATTGTGTCATGCCCGATGTGGAGAACTTTATCGTGGAGCGCAACGGGGCGCAGCTGGATTTCTACTGGGATCCGCTGCCGATCTACAACGTACGGTATGAAGTCAAGGTCGGAATTACCCCCGAGTGGGATAAGGCGCTCACGATCTTCACAACAAAACTCAACAAGCACCGTTATGTGTACCCGAATACAGGGCGGTACTATATGCTCATCAAGGCGATTGACGAGCATGACAACTATTCGCGTAACGCCGCGTACTTCCTACTGACGAACGAAAAGGATATCCACAAAAATGTGATTATCCGGCTCGATCAGGAAAAGACGGGCTACAACGGAAATAAGATCAATCTCTACTACGACATGGCGCGTGAGGCTCTTCTTCTTGAAAAGGATGCCATGCGCGGGGAATATCTTATCGACGTACGTTTGCCGCAGAAATACCGCGCTCGCAACTGGCTTGAAGCAAGTGTCATTGGAGAAACAAATAGCGATCTTGTGTGGGATGACCTCGATTTTGCATGGGACAGCGAGGAAGCGGCAAATACCATGTGGAATGGCACCGTAGGCGACCTCAGGGGCGTTGCGGTGCTGCATGAGATTGCGCGGCATGACCCAACGGATATAACGCGGTTTCTTGCAGTAATTTCACTGGACGGCACACTCACAGGAACGGGAGCGACGGTGCGTACGCAGAAAAATGTCGTGTATGCGCCATCACGGTGGACACAGGGGTTACGCCTCTCGTGGAAAAGTGATGTGTCATATGATCTGCGGATTCCACAGCAGTTCTCGCTGATGTTCTGGATTCGTCTGCATGACGGTCTGCCGGATACGCAGATATTTGCGCTGACAGGCGATGGCAGCCTCGCGTTGGAATATGATCGCCGCCTCAAGGAGTTTCAGCTCATCGGCAGCGATGGTATCTATGTGCGTACAACAATTTCTTTTTTACCAAATGACTGCATTGCCGTTGGCATTGTGCAGGAAGCCGCAGTGAGGCGGCTTTTTTTATACAGTCTTTCAGGAGATGTGTACGCGGAGGCAAGCGTATCGGCGCGTCCACTCAGAAGACTTGAGCAGCTCATCTTCTCAGGAAATATCAGATAGGAGTGATGGATATGCAGATCGATACTGGCGTGCGTATCAAAGGAAGTTTTGAAGGAATCCTTCGCCATGCAGATGGCACCGAGGAGATCACGCGCAAAGATAATATGATTGTCGATGTGGGATTTGACTTCATTTTTGACCGCCTTTTTCGAGAGCAGAATGACAGCAGCAGCAATAAGGTGCTGCAATACATTGCCGTAGGCACAGGAACGAATGCGCCAAGTGCGGAGCAGACAAAACTGTCGGCGTTCCTTGCGGAATGTACGGCAAAGTATTTCCATACCGCAGGTACAAAGGAATGCACGCTCGTTGCGACCTTCGACACGGGTCAGGCAATCGGCGCGATCACGGAGGCTGCGGTGTGTTTTTGCCCCGATGGTGTTCCGACGAACACCAACAACTACGTCATATTTGACCGCGTGACTTTCCCTGTCATCAACAAAGAATTGGACGACGTGTATGTTTGCAAGTTCAAGTTTGTTCTCGGGGAGCTCAAAGGCTGAGGCGGGAGGTGTGAGGCATGGGTGAATCCGTCCAACTGAATATGAAACTGCTTCGTCCATATCCGTTTGATGATTGCACCTTTGACTTCACAGACCCGCGTTGTAAGCGTCCCATTGCGTTTTTTGGCGATGTGGAGTTCACGCATGAGATTACGGTGCCCGTTGGTGTGGCAGAAGAACATTCCCGGGCGGTAGAATACCGGCGCGAATTTGAGGAGAAGATTGCTGTATCGGAATCCCACAAGATGAAACAGGCGCTTTTCTCGGTATTTGAAGAACGGCTGTCTTTGGCAGAATCAACGCCTCCGGCACCCGTTTCTGTTTTCGTAGAGGGCATTGGACTCTCGAATCCACGTACGCCTACACTTGAAACGCGCACCGAAAGAAACCTCTACATAACAGAGAAGAGAACGAATCAGATTTTTCGTGAGCATACATCGGGCTTTGCCGTGCAGGAGAAGCATAGCCGAGAGTTCACGGCACAGCGCACCTTTGTGGAAAGAATACCGCTGCGGGTTACGTGTGCTATGCGTATTGAACAGACACACATCGAACGCATCGGTATTCGTAGTGAGATCATTCCCGCTCCACACTCTGCGTTTACGGAGCGCATCTCTATCTATGATGGGTTTCTTCGCGCAAGCGATGCGTCTTTGTCCGGTTTCATAATTGGCAACGGTATGACGCTTGATAATTTCAAGCGCCGTATCATTCGTCCCGTTGGCTATGAGAGTTTTCGCCCGTTCCATGTCGGCGACTATGAGTACGAAAAGGCATTTATCCGTATCTTGATGTCTGCGGGCAGCTTCGGAGCGATTCCGGAGATTTACGATGTCGCTATGAATGTGGATATCGACGACACCGTAGATCGCGGCACCGCACGGCTGAAAGCGGAGGAAACGGTGATACGCTTCAACAAGCACTATTACACGAAGCCTGAGGTCACGGCGACACTCCTGAGCGGAAACACGGCAGATGGCGTTGTGCTGCCTGAGATTACGGCGATTGGCACGGAGTCCTTTACCTGTGTTCTGCGCAAGCGGGACGGCTCTGCAGCGGCGGGGACAATCTCGTGGACGGCAGTTGGATACTAAAGGAGGATAGCAGATGCAGAAATTCAGAATGCTCCAGGGGCAGGAGAACGTCAAAAACAGCCGTGAGGCAATCAATGAGAACTTTATTTCTGTCGCAAGTAATTTTGCGAGTGATGCCTTCCCTACGTCGAATCTCTATGTCGGCATGAAGTTTTATCACACGGGCGAGCAAAAGACCTACACGTTACGGCAGCTTGACCCTGTACGATGGGACGAGGATGCCTCCGGCAGATTCAAAAACGCACGGAACATCAGCCTCACAGGGAAAGTCCAGTCGGCGACCGTTGGATTTGACGGGACGGCAGATATTGCCATTCAGGTCACGCGCGTGGAGGCGGATGTGTGCAATGGAAATGCAGCTTCGGCGACCGTTGCCGCAAGCGTGAAAGGAGCAATCTCCTCACAGAATGCCCCACGTCATGTGTGGTTCTCTGGTGCAAATAGCGAGGCACAGCGCGAATATGCAAACAACTTTGTATATAACCCTGTTACCGGGGCACTCGCTGTGCCCTGGGTGGAGGGGACGGCGTCGCTCGCATCTCGTGCCTTTACGGCAGATCGGGCGGGCGCAGACGGCAACGGGGCGAACATCGCCGCAACATACGCCCCGAAAAACGGAGCAGGGGCAGGTGGAACGTGGGGAATCAACATCGGTGGGCGTGCGGCAGTCGCGAATGTCGCTGATCGCGTCGGCAACGACGCAGCGGATATGCGCTTCCATTGGGATGGACGAGGCGGGCAGCCGCCGTGGGTATGGGGCAGTGACAACCCCTATGACACGCGTGTCTATAACCCCTCGAACTTCAATGTCAACCACGCCAATACGGCGAATTCGGCAGGGTCGGCGAATACAGCAGTAAGAGCCGACAGGGCGGAACGAGCGGACGCTGCGGCGCGTGCGGATAACGCAAAGAACGCTGATCGGGCAGAAACTGCGAGACGTGCGGAAGAAGCACAGCATGCGGATAGGGCGAGACATGCGGATACGGCGGGTAGAGCGGACTCTGCGGCAAGAGCAGACAGTTCGGAGATCGCTAAACGTGCAGAAGCAGCAGGCACAGCAAGCTATACATCGGGATATGCGGAAAAAGCCAAACGTGCGGACAGTACAGGCTGGGCGGATGGTGCACAACGAGCAAAAACTGCGGAGCGTGCAGATGGCACAGGTTGGGCAGACGGAGCAGAGTGGGCAAAATCTGCACAGTGGGCAAAAACTGCGGAGCGTGCAGATACGGCGGGGAGAGCGGATAGTGCCGGCTGGGCAGACAATGCGGGGACGGTTGGGGGGAAGTCTGTTGAACAGATCAAAAACGAAAGCTCAAGAGTAGCGATTCTTTCCGGAGTGATTAAGAATGATGAAATTATTCCACTCCCTGACGGGTATACCGAAGCACAGTGCCGATGGATTGTATCGATGTCAAGAGCGCAAATTTCTGAACACGAAAAAATACGCATCCCAAAAGATAGACCATACAACCTGGTTTGTCTCACCAATGGTCGAAAAGTAAAATGTGGTGCCAGTCTTTCGAGTTGGGATGTATATATGTTCGGTGAAACAGCACGCTATCTTGTGATAGGGGTGAAATAATGTATTATATTTTTGATAAAGACGGCAGATGTATCGCGAGCTGTGACGGCAAGCCGAATATGGACGATCTTGCAACACGCGACGAGACCGTACAAGAGTGTTCTGAGATGCTTGACATTACACAGATTCAGCTTATTAACGGCGAAATTGTTATGAAGCAGGACTAAGTTTCATGGCGTAGTAAGGGAGGTGAACCTATGCAGGAATACAGTGATGTATTGGAATCCAACACCGTACAGGAAATGCGCACGATGGTCAACAACAATCTCAACACGCTGCGTTCCACGCACGCAGGTGAGGCGTTCCCGACGGAGAATCTCGTGCTCGGAATGAAGTGCTTTCGTACGGATGAGAAGAAGACGTACACGCTTGTGTCGATAGATCCTCTCGAATGGGCGGTTGAGGCGAGTGGCGGGGATATTGTCAATGCGCAGAAATACCTTGCGTTTGTTGGAAGAGAGGCGCTCGGACGGCTTACGGATTGGTCGGGGCTGTTCAACCGTGCGCTCAGCGTTGAGATTGTGGATTTTTCCGATCTCGGCGCAGGCGCGTATGTAACGAATATGAGCATGATGTTTCATGATTGTGTGTCACTCAAGACGGTGCTCAACTTTAACCTGCCGCCGAGTCACGTTGTCATGGATGTGCATGGGATGTTCTCGGAATGCAATAAACTCTCTGTGTTGGATGCGGCAGGGTTTGCGGCAGAGAATGTTGCAATCTTCACGGACATGTTCAGTGGCTGCCACGAACTCAAAGCACTTGATGTGTCGGCGTGGCAGATGGGAATTGCGACAGACATGAGTGGGATGTTCCGCAACTGCTGGAAGCTCGAATCTCTCGACGTATCGAAGTGGAACGTTGGGAAATGCACGAACTTCGCAGAAATGTTCATGGGATGCCGTCGCCTACGCGGTCTGGACTTTACCTCGTGGGATACATCCAAAGCAACAGCAATGGGCGGTATGTTCAAGGGGATGGGTGGAGAACTCAGCAAACCACCTATATGCAAGCTCGATCTCACTGCACTTGACCTCTCCAATGTGGAGGTTACGTCGAATATGTTTGCATTCACGCACGCAGAACTCATCATCGGTGAGAAGATGCGCAGGACAGGAAAATGCAAGAACATGAGGGGGATGTTCTCGCACTTTATGAATCTATCCGATGTTGTTGTCGCAGGGGAGGTGTACACACCGCCGGTCATTCAGATGGACTATCCGCATTACGAGGGTAATGGCGATAAAACTACTATCAAACCGTCGATCTTCACAGCATTTGACCTCTCTGCGGCGGTGGATATGTCGGATATGTTTGCACATACGTACAATGTGAACTGCAAGATTCAAAAATATCTTGACGCCGGCCGATATGAAATCATCCCTGGGCTGATCTTCCATGTGTCCACGCCAAATGTGACAAATATCTCCAACATGTTTGAAGGCGCGACAGGTGCAGAGTTTATTGACTTTTCGATGGATACAGGGCGCGTGACGAATATGATGAATCTCTTTGACGCGGTGACGGCGGAGTCAATTCGGCTGCGCAACTTCGATACGCGCAGCGTCGGAGTGTGGGAGGAGTACAAAAATCCGACGAAGTTCAGCTACGCAGATTCCATGTTCCGGAACTGCCGCCGTTTGCGCTATCTCATCATCGACGGCACGGAGTTCAGATTCAAGCTCCTCACGGATATTCTTGCCGATCTGCCCGCCGCATGCCGCTTTATCGTACCGCGTGCCATGATTGCGACGTATAAGACGCAGGATTTTTGGAAGAACTACCCCGACCGCTTCCTTGCGATGGAGGATTGCCAGCTCTATGGCGCATACGTGAAGAGTGCGCCCGCATAACGAAAGGAGATCATAATGCAGTACAAGCTGAAGGATGAATGGACGTCGATCACGGAGCAGCAGGGGACACTCTACGCGCCCGAACGCGAGGTTGAAATATCGACGGAGAAGGTGAACGGCTCTGGTTTTATCCTCTCTCCGCTGAAACCGTATCCCTTTAAGGGCACGATCTTTGCGCGGGCAGCGAATGGATATGCTGATCTGAACGTCGTGAACATTACCCTGCCGACGAGCTGAAGAAGGTGACTTTATGCGGCGGACGATGAAGCATAATGCGACGCAGCTTGTGTTCAATGACTTCTCTGGCGGTATCAACGTTATGAGCGAGGGTGACCTCATCGCACAAAACGAGATGCAGGAGTGTCAAAACTTCTATTTTCTCGGATATCAGCGGTCACTTACGGCGCGTGGGGGACTCTCAAAGCCGCTCGTGACGTTCCCGGGGGAAGTGATGGGGACATCAGGGTCGTTTCACAAAATTAGAGAGATCGAACCAGTATTGACAGGAAGGTTCTG
>ERZ773099.1530-NODE-1530-length-17010-cov-8.978295_pt1 | contig 17010 bp, 15 predicted proteins | sample MGYA00511120_ERZ773099 | MGnify/ENA primary metagenome ERZ773099 (study PRJEB29015, sample SAMEA2738012) | human oral metagenome | biome: human oral; feature: human-associated habitat; material: dental | place: China | collected 2104 ...
CTCCTACGTGATGGGCGAGGTCGTGGACACCGAGGACGAGGACTGGGACTTCTGATCCCGCTATCATGCGGCCGGGTGCGCGTTGTGCGCCCGGCCGCGTTTTCTATGCGCGCCCCCTTTCCGGCGTTCCCCCAAAAGTCGCACATAATTTAACGCGGTCATTTTTAGGCATGCCTCTCAAACGTTGCAATTCCAACACTTAGATTTCAAACTCTGAAATAAGCACAGGGGAATTACGTGCGACATTGGTGAGGAACCACTGGGCTGCGACTGAGGAAATCCGGCGGTCTAGCCGCACCCACGTTGTAACGTCTCGCGGCACGCGTTACGCGGCCTGCGTGCGCTCTCGGCGCCGCCACGCGCACGCTCCGGCGAGGCCGAGCAGGGCGGCCCCTCCCGCCAGCTGCGGGTAGATGCCGATGGATCCGACCTTGGGGGGCACGCCGACCTGGGTGTCGACGACGCGAATACCGGGCGTACGATCCCCGGGCAAGCTGCCTGAAGCGGGCAGCACGCGCACGGAACTAAAACCCTCATCGGCACCGAAGTCCGTCTTGATGACGGTCGTGGCGTCAACATCCGCGCCGACTTCGATGTGGAAGGCTACTGCACGAGACAGCAGTGCATGACCGGCGGGCGCGCGGGTCTCCACGAGCCAGCAGGTCTTCCCCGTCTCCAGGGGCGCGGTCACGAAGCTCGACCCTCCATCGAGGACGGAGACCGGATCCCCAGCCAGGGCCTCGTTGTCGTAGATCGCGACGGCCGCGGAGCGCACAGTCAGGCCCGGCGCGAAGTTCGGCGTGTCCGTCAGGCGCCCGGTCGCGCCCGCGAGGGCGCCGTCGTTCGTGGCCGTGATGCGGTAGGTGACGGTGATGTCGTCTGTCGTGGCGCCTTCGACGGAGTCGAGCTCCTTCTGGATGCGCAGCTTGGGGACCTGCTCGCGATTGGTGAAGCTGCAGGTGATCGGCAGGGCCGCAGGCGACGAGGTCAGGTTCGCGTCCTCGAAGGAGTTCCACCCGACGAAGCCGGCGGCCGTCACGCTCGTGGTGAGCGGGGTTCCCGTGGGCGCGGTCGAGTCCCCCAGGCCCATCGTCGTGAAGGTGGAGACCGGGGTCGAGCCCGCGGGCGGGGTCGCGGGGCAGTTTCCGTCCGCGTTGGGCACGAATCCGTCGTGTCCGTGTCGTTGTCAGTTTCCAGCTGGTCGAAGGGGAAGGACTCTTCCAGGTCGCCGATGCGGATGTCGAAGGACGAGTGCACCCAGTGGATCTGGGAGTAGATCGGGAAGTTGTTATGGCGCACGGCACCGATCAGGAAGGTGCTGTTGAGCGGGACCGTTCCGGGGTTGTTCGGCTTGTAGCCGAGCGCACTCGTCGTCGAGGTCGAGATCGCGTCGGGCGTGTATTCGCCGGAGTAGGGGTACTGGTAGTAGGCGGCCAAGTGGTAGTCCCAGGCGACGCCTCGGGTGACGTAGGACCAGTAATCGCCGTTTGTCGCAATGTTCGCGTCGAGCCAGTCCTGGGAGTACCCCGCGCGATACGCGACGGAGCGCTGGTTGGGGTCGGCGGAATTGTAGACCGTCATGCCGGGCACGATGCTTTCACCGCGCGGTCGGCCAGGTGACCACCCGCCGGCGGATGGTCGTCTCGGTCGGCAGTGCCTCTCCTGCGGACGCCACACTGCATGTCAGTGAGGGTCATACTGCCCCCACATCGATATGGTTACTGACTCACCATAACAATGGGACTTAGTTCCCGCACAACCCCTAGGTCAGTATTTACTCATGCCCACACATGCGGACAGAAATGCGCACACTTACCCACGCCGTGAGTCAATCGCACCCACCTCACACGACAACTATGCAATCAAGCTGACCGCACAGAATTAAAGGGACCTACGGCCTGTCATCCACCGATATGGCGACAGGCATATGCCCACACTCACCGCATGGTAAATAGAAAACACTTGTGCTCTATGCAACATGCGGCGGCAACCAAGCATCCCACAGAGCCCTCATCGACCGGCAACACACCACCACTCAGATCATCGACCCGACCGAGCGAGTGTCCGCACTCTGTTTGCTCGCACACACTTATCGTCACATATGTAACATTTGCACCAGGCGCCACAGTCGCGCCATTGCTGAGTATTCCTCGGCATGGCGCGCATCCGGAAGAAACAATGGGCCTTTACTCATCGGAAACATCCCGACAGATGAGGCCCCGGCACTTCCGAGGCCCGTTAGACTGTGACTGGGAGCGGCTTCGCTTCCACGCAGAACGTACGTCGCGCACACAGCGCGGGGGAATGAGGAGAGCACGACTATGAGCATCTTCGACCGCTTCGAGAGCGCCGTCGAGCGAGGCGTCAACGGCGCCTTCTCACGCGTGTTCCGGTCGGGGATCAAGCCCGTGGACATCACCACGGCGATCCGCCGCGCCATGGACGAATCCGTCCAGGAAGTCTCCGCCTCGCGCATCATCGCCGCGAACCACTTCGCGGTCTACGCCTCGCGCACCGACCTTACATCCCTCGAGGCATCCCTCGACGTCCTCGCCGACGAATTCGCCCAGCAGGCCACCGAGCACGCCTCCTCAAACGGCTACTCACTCCTCGGACCCGTGACGATCGAATTCATCGCCGACGCATCCGAACCCAGTGGCACCCTCAAGGTCGACGCCGAAAACCGCAGGGGCCCCGCAGCACCCGCTACCGCCTCGTCCGCATCCCCCGAACACCCCATCATCGACGTCGACGGCGAAAAGTGGCTCCTCACCGAGCCCGTGACCGTCATCGGACGCGGCTCTGAAGCCGACATCGTCGTCAACGACTCGGGTGTCTCGCGCCGTCACCTCGAACTGCGCATCACCCCCACCGGCGTGATCGCCACCGACCTCGGTTCCACCAACGGCACCTTCGTTGAAGGACACCGAATCGACGCAGCGACCCTGCTCGACGGCAACCAGATCGTCATCGGACGTACCAAGATCCTCTTCTGGACCCACCCAGACCAGAGCGGAGTTTAATGAAGTGACCACCGACCTCGCATTCACCGTCTTCCGCATCGGGTTCCTGGTGCTGCTCTGGCTCCTCGTGCTCGCGGCCGTCAACACGCTGCGACGCGACATCTTCGGCACCGTCGTCACCCCGCGCGGCAAGGGACGCGACAAGGCGACGTCACGCCGCAAAGCCTCCCGTGACAAGCGCAAGGACAAGAAGCGCACGTCCTCCAACCCGCTGGTTCCCAAGGATCTCCTGGTGACCGGCGGCCCGCTCGTGGGCACCATGCTGCCCCTCGGCGAGGCCCCCATCGTCATCGGGCGCTCACCCGCCTGCACCCTCGTGCTCGAAGACGAGTACGCCTCCAGCCGCCACGCGGCGCTCACCCCCCAGTCCGACGGCTGGTGGATCGAAGACCTCTCCAGCCGAAACGGCACCTTCATCGACGACGAACGCCTGAGCACCCCGCGCCAGCTCAAGATCGGTGACGTCATCCGAATCGGCCAGACGAGTCTCGAATTGGTGGGTTGATATGTCAGGAAACGCGGTTCAATTCCACTACGCTGCCCGCTCCGACGTGGGCCTCGTTCGTTCCAACAACCAGGACTCCGGCTACGCCGGCGCGAACCTGCTGGTCCTCGCCGACGGCATGGGCGGCCCCGCAGGCGGCGACATCGCCTCCTCCGTGGCCCTCGCGCACCTCGTCCCCCTCGACACGGACTCCCACCCGGCCGACTCGATGCTCCCCCTCCTGCGCGAGGCCCTCCTCGACGCGCACGAGGAACTCACCGATCGTTCGAGCCGCGACCGCGACCTCGAAGGCCTGGGCACCACCTGCATCGCGCTCATGCGCAGCGGCAACCGCCTGGCGATGGTCCACATCGGCGACTCGCGCGCCTACGTGCTGCGCGGCGACACGCTCACGCAGGTCACGACCGACCACTCCTTCGTGCAGTACCTGGTCGACACCGGCCAGATCACGCCCGAGGAAGCCGAGCACCACCCCAACCGCAACGTCGTCCTGAAGATCCTCGGCGACGCGCAGGCCGACGTGGCCCCCGACGAAACCATCCGCGAGGCCGTCGTCGGCGACCGCTGGATGCTGTGCTCCGACGGCCTCTCCGGCCTCGTCTCCCCCGAGACGATCGGCCAGGTCATGGCCGACATCAAGGATCCGGGCGAGTGCGCCGAAGAGCTCATCCGCCTGGCGCTCCTGGGTGGCGGCCCCGACAACATCACGTGCGTCATCGCGGACATCGTTCCCGCCGGCACCTTCCCGCCCGCTCCCCCGCAGATCGTGGGCGCCGCGGCCATCGACCGCAACGCCAAGTCCCGCGGCGGCGAAGGCGCGGCTGCCCGCGCGGCGGCCCTGGGTTCCTCCTCCTTGGACGCCTTTTCCGACGAGGACGAGGCCCCCATCGAGCTCAAGCCTCGGTCCTCCTGGTGGACCCCCGTGTTCATCTCGCTGGTGACGGTCCTCGTCGTCGCGGCCTCGTGGATGTCGTGGAAGTGGACGCAAACCCAGTACTACGCGATCGGCCAGGACGGCTACGTCGTCATCTACCAGGGCATCCCCCAGTCGATCGGCCCGTGGCAGCTCTCGCACGCGGTCGAGGTCTCAAGCGTGTCCCTCGCCGACCTGGCCCCCGTCGATCGCCAGCGCCTCGACACGCCGGTGCTGCGTTCCTCCCGCGCCGACATTGACTCCTACATCGAGGGCCTCAAGCGCTCCGCGGCCGAGAACGCGGCCTCGTCGTCCTCCTCGACCTCGTCGTCGACGCCTCAGTCGGGTACGCCCCAATCCGGCGCGTCCCAGTCCGGGGCGCAGAGCGGGGGCGCCTCCTAATGGCTACCGTATCGATCGCGCCGGCCCGGCCTCGCCGATTCCTGGAGCTGACCCTCATGGGGTTGGCCCTGGCCGTCGGCATCGCCGGCTACGTGCTGACGTCGCTGAACTACACGGGGGAGATCCCCGCGAACCTGCTCACGCAGGTCAGTGTCCTGGTGGCCATCGCCATCATCGCCGAGATCGGCGTGCACTTCCTGGCGCCCTACGCTGACCCCGTGATCCTGCCGGTCGCGGTGGCGCTGACGGGCCTCGGGCTGGCGATGATCTACCGCCTCGACCTGTCGTATGCCCGCAGGGACGAGGCCGTGGTTGGCTTCCGCCAGGCCCTCTTCGTGGGCATCGCGATCGTTATCGCGGCGGTCATTTTGATCACGCTGCGCGACCATCGCATGCTGCGCCGCTACACCTACACCTTCGGCGCACTCTCACTGTTCCTGCTGCTCCTGCCCATGATCCCGGGCCTGGGCCAGGAGACCTTCGGCGCGCGCGTGTGGATCCACCTGGGTCCCATCTCCGTTCAGCCCGGCGAGCTCGTGAAGATCACGCTGGCGATCTTCTTCGCCGGATATCTCGTGACCAACCGCGACAACCTGGCGATCGGCGGCCGTAGGTTCCTCGGCATGCGCCTGCCGCGCGCCCGCGACCTCGGCCCAATCATGGTCGTCTGGCTGATCGGCATCGCGATCCTCGTCCTGCAGCGCGACCTGGGTACCTCACTGCTGTTCTTCGGCCTCTTCGTCGTGATGCTGTACGTCGCCACGAACCGCGTGTCGTGGCTGGTCATCGGCTTTGCTCTGTTCGTGCCCGCAGTCCTCGTGGCGGTCAAGTCCTTCGCCCACGTGCAGACCCGCTTCAACATCTGGCTCAACGCCCTCGACCCCGACATCTACAACCAGGGGTCCTATCAGCTCGTCCAGGGTCTGTTCGGACAGGCTTCCGGCGGCCTCATGGGCACCGGCTGGGGCCGTGGCTACCCGCAGCTCGTGCCGCTGGCGAACTCCGACTTCATCCTCTCCTCCTTCGCGGAGGAACTGGGCTTGACCGGCATGGCCGCGATCCTCGTCCTGTACCTGATCCTCATTCAGCGCGGCCTGCGCGCGGCTCTCACGGTGCGTGACGGCTTCGGCAAGCTCCTGGCGACCGGCCTGAGCTTCTCGCTGGCCATCCAGCTGTTCGTGGTGCTCGGCGGCATCACGCGCATCATCCCGCTGACCGGCCTGACGGCCCCGTTCCTGGCGGCCGGCGGCTCCTCGATGGTGTCCTCGTGGATCACCGTCGCCCTGCTGATCCGCGTGTCCGACGCTGCTCGCCGCCCGGCCTCGACCCCCGCGCCGTGGAATTCCGGCATCCAGCCAGCCGTGGGAGTGGGTGAGTAGACCGTGAACAACCAGATCCGCAAGATCTTCATCATCGTCCTCATCATGTTCGCCCTGCTGGGCGTGGGCGTGACGAACACGCAGTTCATCTCCGCGTCTTCGCTCAACGCCGACGCGCGCAACCAGCGCACGATCCTGCACGCCGCGGAAACCGACCGCGGCCCGATCATCGTCGACAAGACGGCCATCGCCTCGTCCGAGCGCGAACAGGACTCCAAGCGTTACGCGCGCTCCTACGCCGAGGGCCCGCTGTACGCGCCGGTCACGGGCTATTTCTCGTCCGTGGGCAACGCGTCGACGGGTATCGAGGCCGCCGAGGAGGACGTCCTGGACGGCCAGTCGCAGACGCTGCTCGGCCAGCGCCTGCGTAACCTCCTGACCGGCCAGAACCGCCAGGGCGGCGGCGTGGAGCTCACCCTGAACTCGCGGATGCAGAAGGCTGCCGCCGAGGCCCTCGGGAACCGCAAGGGTGCCGTCGTGGCTCTCGACGCGAAGACCGGCGCGGTCCTCGCGATGTACTCGGCGCCGACGTTCGATCCGAACCAGCTTGCCTCCTCCGACGCGAACGCTGTGTCGGACGCGTTCTCGGCGCTTTCCTCGGACCCGAATAATCCGCTGCTCAACCGCGCGATCTCCGAGCGTTACGCGCCCGGTTCCACCTTCAAGGTCCTCACGACGATCGCCCTCATCGAAAACGGCGTCGCCGAGCCCGACACGCGCATGCCGTCGCCGGTGTCCACGACCCTGCCCGGCACCACGACCGAGGTGTCCAACATCGAGTCCTCGACCTGCGGTGACGGCAACCCGACGCTGACCGAGGCCTTCGCCCGCTCGTGCAACACGACCTTCGTGCTCGCCTCCGAGCAGCTGACGAGCCAGCAGCTCATCGACGTGACGAACCGATTCGGTTTCGGCCGCGAGTCGCAGATCCCGCTGACGGTGACCCCCTCGGTCTTCCCCTCCGACGCCGACGCCGCGCAGCTCGCGATGAGCTCGATCGGCCAGTACACGGTCCAGACGACACCCCTGCAGATGGCCCAGATCGCTCAGACTGTCGCCAACGAGGGCCAGATGATGACCCCGTACCTCATCGACTCGATCGTGGACGCCGACAACCAGGTCGTGCGCACGACCAGCCCGATCGACGGCGGTCGCCCGATTTCCGCGGAGACGGCCTCGAAGCTGCGCGCCATGATGGAAGCCGTCGTTTCCCAGCCCTACGGCAGCGGCACGACGATGGCGCTGCCGAACGTGGCCGTCGCCGCCAAGACCGGCACCGCTGAGACCGGTGAAGGCAACCGCGCGAACGCGTGGGCCATCGGCTTTGCGCCCGCCGACAACCCGCAGATCGCTTTCGCGGTCCTCGTCGAGGGCGACGACACCAACCCCACCCCTCACGGTGGCGACGTGGCCGGCCCGATCGCTCGCGCTGTCCTGGAAGCGGGGCTCAAGTGAGCGCGCCACGCATGACATCCGGTGCCGGGCGAGTGCTTGGCGGGCGCTACACGCTGCTCACCCCGATCGCGCAGGGCGGCATGGGCGAGGTCTGGAAGGCCCGAGACCGGGTCAGCGGACACATCGTCGCCGCGAAGGTCCTGCGCCCCGAGCTGGCGGGCGAGGAGCTCTCCCTGTCGCGCCTGCGCCTCGAGGCCCGCAACTCGATGTCGATTTCCCACCCGAATATCGCGAACACGCAGGATTCGGGCCAGGAGGATGGCATCGGCTGGATCATCATGGAGCTCGTCGACGGCTACCCGCTGACGGACTACCTGCGCGGCAGCTCGCGCATCGAGCCCGAGTACCTCATGCCGATCCTCGTGCAGGTCGCGATGGCCCTGGGTGCCGCCGCGCGCGCCGGCGTCGTGCACCGAGACATCAAGCCCGCGAACATCCTTGTTCGCCCTGACGGCATGGTGAAACTGACGGACTTCGGTATCTCGCGCGCCACCGGCCAGGTGAACCTGACGGCCGCGGGCATGGTCATGGGCACCGCCCAATACCTGCCGCCCGAGCAGGCCATGGGCGAGATCGCCACCCCCATCGGCGACCTGTATGCCCTCGGCGTCATCGCCTACGAGGCCGCGGCCGGGCGCCGCCCCTTTACCGGCGAAACGCAGGTGGACATCGCGTTCTCGCACGTCAACGACCCGGTGCCCCCGCTCCCGGATTTCGTCCCCGAGCCGCTCGCGGACGTCATCCTGCACCTGCTGGAGAAGGACCCCGCGAAGCGCCCCGAGTCCGGCTCTGCCGCCGTGCGCGAGATCGCCGCGGCCGCCAAGGCCATGGGGATCTCCGTGACTCCTCGACCCCTCCCCCTGCCGAAGGCCGCGCAGCGCCCGGCCGAGGTCCGCACACCCGTCCAGCCCTCCGTGCCGATCGTTGCGCCGGTGCGTCACCTCACGCGCCGCACGCTCCCAGAGGACATGCTCCAGCCTCCCTCGGGCCTGACCCCCAAGGTGCGCACCACGACCGGCCGCCACGCTGCCGTCCCCGTCCTGGACGAGGCGACCACGATCGAGCCCTCCTCCTCGGCGATTCCCATCACGGGCCGCCACGCGTCGGTTCCGCGCATCCTCGACGAGGCCGAGGTCCTTCCGACCGCACGCCCCGTTTCCGCGCCCACCCGGGTTCGTCGCCTGCACCCCGAGACCACCGGAGAGCATGCACCCGCGGTGTCCGGTGCCGTCCAGTCGCTGACCTCGACCGGGCGCCACGCGGCAATCCCGGCCCCTCCGGTCGCCCCTCAGGCACCCACCTCGGCGCCGCGGCACGCAGTACCCACGCGTCCGCAGCAGGCCCCTCAGCCCAGCGAGAGCGCACAGCGCCCCCAGGCCGCGATTCCCGCACCGCTCACCACGCCTGGATCCGACCAGGCCTCGGATGACCGCCGAGCCGCCCTCGCGCAGCGCCTGCGTGAACGCGCAGCCACCCGTCAGGCCGAGGACGCCGCCGAGGCGCAGCGCCGCGAACGCGTCGCACGCGAAGAAGAACAGCGCCAACGCGAACTGCGCGAAGCCCGTGAACGCCGCGAAGCCGAACAGGCACAGCGCAAGGCCGCCCAACGCAGCGCCCCCACCATCCCCCAGCCGACCCGCACCGAGCAGCCTCGCCGTCAGAAGGCAGCCACCGCCTCGTCGGCGCGCACCACGAACGGTGGAACGCCGCGCGTATACGGCACCGTCCCCCAGCCTCGGGCCCCCAAGCCGTCGTCTCGCCCACGCCGATCCGTGTTCGAGCCTCGACCCGACAAGGCGACGCGCGGACCGCGCTGGCACGACCTCGACGCCCGATCGGCAGACAGGACGCGGCCACCGGCCAAAACCGCCTACTCGCGCAGCGCGGTCGCACCACCCGTCCCAGCATCCAGGCAGATTATTCGCGCGGTCATCGTCGCAGTCATCACGATTGGGCTCATCGCGCTCACAGCTATTACGATCAAACACATGCTTGGCTCCCTGATTCATCCAAGTGCAGGAGCACACATTATCGAGGAGGTTAGGACATGGCAGAGCCCATGGCCCACCGTCTAGCTGGCCGATACGAGGTCCGCTCGCTCATCGGGCGCGGCGGCATGGCCGAGGTCCACCTGGGCTTCGACACTCGTCTCTCGCGCGTCGTCGCCATCAAAATGCTGCGACGGGACCTGGCGCAAGATTCGATCTTCCAGGCGCGCTTCCGCCGCGAAGCGCAGTCAGCGGCGTCGCTGAATCACCCGAACATCGTCGCCGTCTACGACACCGGCGAGGAGATCATCGAAGACGCGTCCGGCCGCTCGATCGCGGTGCCCTACATCGTCATGGAGTACGTGGAGGGGCACACGGTCAAGGAACTCATCTCCGACGGTACGGCCGTGCCGATCAACGAGGCCATCGAGATCGTGTCCGGCGTCCTGTCCGCCCTCGAGTACTCGCACGCGAACCACCTCGTGCACCGCGACATCAAGCCCGGCAACATCATGCTGACGTCGGACGGCAAGGTCAAGGTCATGGACTTCGGCATCGCGCGCGCCCTGACCGACTCGCAGGCCACCATGACGCAGACGAACGCCGTCGTGGGCACCGCCCAGTACCTCTCCCCCGAGCAGGCGAGCGGCGAGGCCGTGGACGCTCGTTCCGATCTGTATTCGACGGGCGTCGTCCTCTTCGAGCTGCTGACCGGCCGCCCGCCCTTCAAGGGTGACTCCGCCGTTGCCGTCGCCTACCAGCACGTCGAGCAGATCCCGCCCACGCCCTCGTCGATCCTGTCCGACATCCCGGACTCACTCGACCGCGTGGTGCTCAAGGCCCTGGCGAAGAACCGCGAGGACCGCTACCCAAGCGCGGCCGCGATGCTCGCGGACCTGCAGCGCGTCGCCCGAGGCCTCGACGTGGGCGCACCGCCAGCGGACTCGTGGGCCACCGAGGTGCTGCCCGCCGCCGGCATCGCTAGCGCCCAGACCGCTGCGACCATGCCGATGGCGGCCGTCGCCAACCGCACCCCAGCCCCGGCCGCGACCTCCACGTCGCTGCCCCCGGTGGCCACCGCGGACGCGGATGACGACGTCGCAAAGTCCCGCAAGCGCCGCACGGCGATCATCGCGTCGCTCGTCGTCGTTGCCCTGCTGCTGATCGGCGGCTTGGTGTGGGCCCTCACGCGTGGCGCCGAACAAGCCGAGACGATCGCGGTCCCCAACGTCGTCGGCCTGACGCAGGCCGAGGCGAAGACTCAGATCGAGCAGGCAGGCTTCACGTGGGAGCTCAACCCGGACAAGGTCGCCTCCGACACTGTCGCCGAGGGGGCCGTCGCCTCCACTGATCCCGCAGCCGGCACGCAGGCCGAGAAGGGCGCGACCGTGCGCGTCACCATCTCCTCCGGCCCCGATTCCGTGACCCTGCCGGACAACCTCGTCGGCATGAGCCCTGACGACGCCCGCAAGGCCATCGAGGCCCTGGGTCTGAAGTGGGAGCTCGATAACAGCAAGGTCGCCTCCGACACCGTCCCCGCGGGCAAGGTCGCGCAGACCAACCCCTCCCCCGGTTCGAAGGTGAAGGCCGGCCAGACGATCCGTGCCTACCTGTCCTCTGGTTCTGACCAGGTCGATGTTCCGGACCTGTCCGGCATGAGCCAGGACCAGGCGCGCAGCGCCCTGAAGGCCGTCGGCCTGGAGCTCGGTAACGTGACGAACGTCGACTCCGAGAAGGACAAGGATCGCATCGTCGATCAGGACCCGGCCACCGGCACGAAGGTCAAGAAGGGCACCACCGTCGGCGTGTCCGTGTCGAACGGTAAGGCCGCCCAGGTGGAGATCCCCTCCGTCGTCGGCATCGGCCGTGATGACGCCGAGGCGCAGCTCAAGGCTCTCGGCCTGAACGTCACCGTCGAAGAGGTCGCGGGCAACCAGCCCGCCGGCCAGGTCCTGTCCGTCGAGCCCGGCGTGGGCTCGAAGGTCGACAAGAACTCGACCGTGAGGCTGAAGGTCGCGAAGGGCACCCAGAACGGCAACAACAACGGCAACAACAACGGCAACAACGGGAACGGCCACTGAGGCTCTTGTGAGTCGGCTCCGCGCCGCGGCTGTCCGACTGGCGGTTGAGCCTGCTAGCGGTTGAGCCAGTGAGCCGCTGTTGCACCGATGAGTGAGGCCCGCGCTCGCGAGGAGAAATCCCGCGGCGCGGGCCTCACTGTATGCGCGGGTCTGCCTCCGCAACGCACATGAGCGAACCAGTCACTCGGTGGATAGGTGTTGTGCTGCGACGTGGGCTCAAAAGGCGCGAGATGGCGCAAAACCCCCAGAACGCAGAATCTACAGCTTGAAGCGCTCGGCGACGACGGGCTTGAGGGACACGGCACGCTCACGCGCGTCGGCGTCGCCGCAGGCGGCCAGCCAGTTGGCGAACATGAGGTGCCCGGACTGGGTCATGACGGACTCGGGGTGGAACTGGACGCCCTCGAGGGGCAGGGACCGGTGGCGCACGCCCATGATGATGCCGGACTCGGTGCTCGCGGAGACCTCGAGCTCGTCGGGCATGGTCGCCGGGTCGATAGTCAGCGAGTGGTAGCGGGTGACGGTCAGCGGCGAGGGCACGCCCTCGAACACGCCGCGCCCGTCGTGGGTGATGACGGAAGTCTTGCCGTGCATGAGCTCGGGAGCGTGCCCAACAGTCGCGCCAAAGAGCTCGCCCAGGGCCTGGTGGCCCAGGCACACGCCCAGCATCGGGATCTCGCGCTCGGCGCAGTCGGCGATGGTCTGCAGGGAGGCGCCGGCGCTCTTGGGGTCGCCGGGGCCGGGGGAGATGAGGACACCGTCGTAGCCGGCCTCGAACCATGCGGGATCCACGACATCGTTGCGCACAACGTCCACGACGGCGCCCAGGTGGCGCAGGTAGCCCACGATCGTGAAGACGAACGAGTCATAGTTGTCGACGCAGAGGATTCGTGCCATCGCAGGTCCTTTCATGTACGAGGCCGTGGCCCCTTCTCCGTCATCCATCGTAGGGCGCTCCCCCAGTAGGCGCGCGGGCGCTGTCCGCTCTCCGGGCGCGCGGGCGCGTGCGGAGAAGCCCGGCCCACGGACGCGGATACAACACGAGGCCGGGGTGGCCCCGGCCTCGTCCCATCCTCAAGCGAGCGGCTCAGGCTCAGCCGACGGAGGACTGTCCCAGTTCCAGGTAGGACTGGACCCAGGGGTAGACCCAGGTGAACAGGGCGGCGACGGCCGCGCCGATGAGGGCGACGGATTCAATGACTTTGAACCAGGTGGGGCCGGGCAGGTGGCGGAAGATCCATGCGTACATGTGGGCTCCTTCAGTTCGTGGGTTCGTCGACGAGTTCGGCGGGGACGCCCGTGTCCTTGGGGGTCCAGGATTCGAACTTGAGGTGGACGATGTAGCGCTGCCAGTTGCCGTATTCGGGGTGGCAGGTGGTCATGGTCATCCAACGCTCGGTGGGGGTTTCGGACCAGGCGAGGTCGTCGATGACGGGGGCGACGACGCGCATCTGCGTCGGGTCGGTCGCGTCGATGATCTCGGAGGAGACCATGGAATAGACGAGGTAGTGGTCGTCGACTTCCACGACGACCTTGTCGCCCTGGGTGAGGCGGTCGATCCAGCGGAAGTTGTTGCCGTAGGTGCGGCGGTGGCCGGCGACGGAGAAGTTGCCGACGCCGCCGGGCTGGGTGGTCATGTCGTAGTGGCCGGCCCACCCCTGGTCGAGGACGTGGGAGGTGGTGCCTTCGGCGAGGGGGATCTTCATCCAGTCCCAGGTGGGCACGTGGACGAGGCCGTAGACCTCGCCGTCGCCGACTTCGCGGTCGAAGGCAGGCGGGTCGTCGGTGCGGACGTCGCCGAGGGTGCGCTCGGCGGGCTGGTGGCCCTCTTCGTACGAGGCGATGGTCTGGGAGACCTGCCCGGAGACTTCGTAGGTCGTCCAGTACAGCTGCCAGACGGAGAAAAGGCCGAGGACGAACGCGAAGGTGATGAGCAGTTCGCCGACGACACCGACGATGTTCCAGAAGATGTTGGAGCGCTTTTTGCTTGTCGGCGAGGCTGGGGCGACGTGTTCACCCATTCGTTTCCTCCACGGTTGCGTAGTTGACTGTCTGCGAGGTGGTGGCGGGCGCGAAGCTCAGGGAGTCTCTGGTCTGCATGTCCCACCCGAGGCCATACTTTGTCACGTAGACCTGGTAATTCACCATACGTGGGTTTGCAGTAACCGTCGCGCGCAGGGTGGCAGGATCACCGATTGCTTGGATCACATAGGGCGGCGAGTAGCTGGTGCCGTCGACGAGGATGACGTTGCCGATGCAGCGGATGACGGTGCGGGACGTGACGCGCACGCCTTGGACGGTCATGGCCTCGGCGCCGCCGCTCCACAGGGCGTTCATGGTGTCCTCGATGTCCTGCTGGTGGATGACGAGGTCGTTGGGGGTCGCGCCCTCGGGGATCTGCCCGGGGGGCGCGTCGGAGAGGGTGATTTGGACGCCGGGCCCGGTGACTGGGCGGTTGGAGCGGGCGGTGAACGCATCTTCGTCGGGGGCGCCGGATTGGGGGTCGGCGGAGGAGAAGCTCTGGACCTGCGCGTCGAGCTCGGACACCTCGTTGTCGAGGGCTTTGACCTGCTCCTGGCGGTTACGCACGAGGGTGGTCAGGTCGGAGGTGGCCGCGGGATTCTTGCGTTCGTTGAGCGCGGAGACGGAGAAAAGGAGTCCGGAGGCGACGGTGACGGCGAGGACGCCGACGATGTGGCGGACGCTGCGTGGGCGCATCTTTCCCCCTCCCGTGGCGCTGCGCTTTGGCACTTTCCACGTCCGAGACTACGCTAGTGGTGCGACTATTTCATCACCGCCGGGCGGTTTTCTTCCCGCGCGGGCCAGCAGAGAGGACCCGACGTGGCCGAATCCAAGAAGCGTAAGAAGAATGGGCATGAGGTTGAGGACGATACCGATATCCAGAACTGGACTGACGGTATTCCGCTGAGCCCGGCCTGGTGGGCGCCCGCTTTCGTGACCCTGATGATTCTGGGCCTGCTGTGGGTTGTCGTCTACTACATTTCGTCGGGCACGTACCCGGTGCCGAAGCTGGGCGCGTGGAACATCGCGGTGGGCCTGGGCACGATGATGGTCGGCTTCCTGATGACGCTACGTTGGCGTTGACGGGGGCGCGGCGGGCGCTGGCCTGCCGTCTCCAGTGAGTGTGAGTGTGGGGCGTTCCGGCTGCGGCCGGGACGCCCCACTATTTCTATCGACGAGGCCGTGGCTGACTACCGGGTCACGGCCTCGTCCTCGGGTCACGCCCTGCTGAGTTCGACCCGCATGCCCGCGTCGTACATGCCGAGGAGGGATCGTCCGGCCAGCCCGTCTTCGAGGCGCGCGGGGTGCGCGCTGGCGAAGGACATGACGGTCGTGGCGCCGGCTCGCAGGATCGCGGGTGAGGCAGGGGCGGAGGGGCCGAGGACGACGGTGTGGGCTTCGGAGGAGAGCGCGAGGAGGCGCGGCATGGTCTTGTTGACGAATGCGGATCCGGAGATGAAGACGTAGTCCATCTCGGGGAGCAGGTATTCGCAGGCGGAGTCGGGGTAATCGCCGTCGAAGACGTTGCGTTCGAGGATGGTGAGCTGCGCGGCGTCGGGCATGGCGGCGGCCGCGAAGGGGAAGTGTCCGATGACGGCGACGCGCTTGCCGGCGACGAGGGGCGCGTAGGGGTGGAAGGTGCGCGCCCAGTTGTTTTCCTTGCAGGGGGTAAATCCGTGGGCGAGGGCGCGGACGGGGTGGGAGTGGTAGGCGTTGACGGCGGCCATGCCGATGCCGGCGTCTTCGAAGTTCCAGGACTTGGCGAGGGCCGCGACGTCGCGCAGGGGCCGTCCGATGAGGTCGGAGGGATCCTCGGTGGCGCGCGGGCGGGACTGGACGTTCATGCCGAAGGCCATGCCGACGCCGTCTTCGCTGGAGGCGACGCGGCGCCATTTGCCGTCGGTGTGGATCGCCGTGACGGTGATATCGGCGGGGATCTCGTCGATGAGCTGGTCGTACAGGTCCCAGGGGCTGGTCATGGTCTCTCCTGTGGGAAGCATGAGGGAGGGCCCGGCATGCTTTGCCGGACCCTCCCTATGTTAGGCCATCCTTAGATACGACGCGCCTGTCGGTCGCGAACGCGTCACGCGCCGTAGACCTCGTACAGGACGCGGAAAGCGAGCGCGTTCAGCGCGACCATGCCCGCGATCATGCCGAGGGCCGCGAGCGCCTGGCGGCGATTCTGCGCGGCCTCCGTGACGCCCGAGCGCGGGCATGCCAGGCGCACCAAAACCCACGTGGCGGCCACGCCGGCGATCGCCCCGCCGATGTGCCCCTGCCAGGAGATGCCGCTGACCACGAAGCCGTACACGAGGTTGACGCCGAGCAGGGTCAGGATCGCGGTCGTGTCGGACCCACCCAGGCGCTGCAGGACAAAGACCGCGCCGAAGAGCCCAAACACGGCGGCGGACGCGCCCACCGTGCTGACGAAAATCTCGGTGGGCTGGATGAGGCACCACGCGAGGATGAAGGCGGAACCACCCAACGCGCTCACCAGGTACACCGTGAGGAAACGCCACCAGCCCATCACCGGCTCAATCGCACGCCCCACCCAGTACAGGGACAGCATGTTGAACAGGATGTGCAACAGACCGCCGTGCAGGAATGCGCCCGTGAGGATCGTCCACGGGTGGGCCATCAGCTGCGCGGGAACGAGGGCGAGCGAGGACGTGAGGGAGGGCGACACCCATGTGAGGGCGTACATGAGGACGCAGATCGCCATCATCGCGTAGGTGACGACCGGCGCGCCAGCGGCGGCCGCGCGCGCCGGGGAACGCATCCACCCCTTCTTTGAGGAGGAGCAGTCCACGCAAATGGAACGGACCTCTGTGGGGATCGCGCAGTCCACGCACATGGGGCGGTTGCAGCGCTTGCAGTAGTCGACGCTGCGCACGCCCGGGTGGCGCGGGCACTCGGGGGCGGCGCGCGGGTCAGAGCGTTGGCCGTAGCTCGGCATGCTCATAGCTTCCCTTTCGGCGGGGGTAAGGGACGAGGCCGGGGAGCGCCATCCCGGTCACTGCACGCAGCAGCGGGGGCGGCCCCGGCCTCGTCGATGATGAGGGGAGAGGGTCAGTCGACAATCTCGATGGAGTTGATGACCTGCTCCGTCACGGGGCGGTCGTTCGCGCCCGTGGGGGTCGTGGCGATGGCGTCGACGACGCGCTTGGAGTCCTCGTCGACGACCTTGCCGAAGATGGTGTGGTTGCCGAGCAGCCACGGGGTGGGGGCCACGGTGATGAAGA
>ERZ773099.1531-NODE-1531-length-17008-cov-15.891052_pt1 | contig 17008 bp, 15 predicted proteins | sample MGYA00511120_ERZ773099 | MGnify/ENA primary metagenome ERZ773099 (study PRJEB29015, sample SAMEA2738012) | human oral metagenome | biome: human oral; feature: human-associated habitat; material: dental | place: China | collected 2104 ...
GCTGGTACTTGTAGCCGATGTAGTAGCCGTGGACGGCCTCGTCGCGGATGATGAGACGGATCAGGTCCGCGGTGTTCGTCAGCTTCGCGTGCGAGCTCCAGTACATGGGCGCGTAGAAGCCCGAGTAGAACAGGAAGGACTCGAGCATCGTCGAGGCGACCTTGCGCTTCTCCGGATCATTGCCGTCGTAGTACGACTTGATGATCTCAGCCTTCTTCTGCAGCGCCGCATTCTCGTTCGACCAGCGGAAGGACTCGTTGATCTCCTCGGTGGACAGCAGGGTCGAGAAGATCGAGGAGTAGGACTTGGCGTGAACCGACTCCATGAACGCGATGTTCGTGTAGACGGCCTCCTCGTGCGGCGTGCGCGCGTCGGGGATCAACGACACCGCTCCGACCGTGCCCTGCAGCGTGTCGAGCAGCGTCAGGCCCGTGAACACTCGGTTCGTCATGAGCTGCTCGTCCCTGGTCAGCGTCTTCCAGCTGGGCAGGTCGTTCGACAGCGGGATCTTCTCAGGCAGCCAGAAGTTGCCGGTGAGGCGATCCCAGACCTCGAGGTCCTTCTCGTCTTGGATCTTGTTCCAGTTGATGGCCTCGAACACGGGCTCGGTCGCCATGGGCTCCTCCTGGGTGGGATGATTCATCGACGAGGCCGGGGCGGCCTCGCGCTGTCCTCACAGGATACCCGCGGGCCGCGTCGGCCGGGTGTGTGGACACCGGAAACGTATCATGGACGCCATCACCATGGTTCGCGCAGGGCGCTCACTTGATGGCCGAGAGCGCGCATAGCGGTAGGCTAGGCGCATGACGAATCCTCTCATTGACTCCCTCACGGCGATCGTGAGCGAGCGGCCAGACGACATGCCTCTGCGCCTGCACCTCGCCGAGCTCCTGATCGCCGACGGACGCGGCGCGCAGGCCGTTTCCCACCTCGGTATCGTCCTGTCTGTTGAGCCCGCCAACGCGCGCGCCACGTCCCTCATGCGTGCCGCCCTCGGCGTGCCCGAGGTGGCCGCGCAGGCCGACCCCACCGCGCAAGCCGACCCCACCGCGCAGGCGCCGACCGAGTCCGAGGAGGCGCCGGCCGTGCCCGAGGAGGCGGCGGACGTGCCCGAGGAGGCAACGGCCGTGCCCGAGGAGGCGGCGGACGGCGAGGCCGCAGAGGGCACGAACACCTCGACATTCGACTGGAGCAGCGCGGAAGTGCAGGTCGGGGGGCCGGCCCCCGCCTTCGTCGGCGAGAAGGAACCTGTCTTCAACGATCCAAGCGAGAGGCAAGGTGACGTGTGGGACGTTGAGACCTCGACCTCCACCCTCGCTGACGTCGGCGGCATGCGGGAAGTCAAGAACCGCCTCAACATGGCGTTTCTGGCGCCCATGCGTAACCCCGAGATCCGCAGGCTCTACGGCAAGAGCCTCAAGGGCGGCCTCATGCTCTACGGTCCCCCGGGATGTGGCAAGACCTACATCGCGCGGGCGCTCGCGGGCGAGATTGGCGCGTCCTTCATGAACGTCACCCTCACCGACATCCTCAACCAGTACATCGGCAACTCCGAGTTCAACCTTCATTCCCTCTTCGAGACGGCCCGACAGAACGCCCCCGTCGTGCTCTTCCTCGACGAGATCGACGCCATTGGCCTCAAACGAAGCCAATCCTCCTCCTCGTCGTGGCGCGGCGTCACGAACCAGCTCCTGATGGAGATGGACGGAATCGGCGCCGACAACGAGGGAGTGTTCATCCTGGCCGCCACCAACACGCCCTGGGACGTGGACCCGGCGCTGCGCAGGCCCGGACGTTTCGACCGCTGCGTCGCAGTGCTGCCGCCGGACCCGCCAGCCCGCCACGCTATCCTCTACCACCACCTGAAGAGTAAGCCCGTGGAGGGCATCGACCTCGCCTACCTCGTGCACCAGACGGATGGGTTCACGGGAGCGGACCTGGCGCACCTGGTCGACAGCGCCGTCGAGTTCGCGATGATGGACTCCCTGAGCACGGGCAACGTGCGTATGATCACCATGCACGACTTCATGCGGGCACTCACTCAGGTGCACTCCAGCGGCGGCCCCTGGTTCGCCTCGGCGCGCAACATCGTCGAGTACGGCAACCAGAGCGGGCAGTACGACGACCTCGCGGCCTACATGAAAGCGAACAACCTGTTGTGAACGCGGCGCCGACCTCCCGCCAACCCGGGGAAGGACGTCATGCAAGAAGATGACGCTACCGACGCAAAGCTCAAGCAAGCCGAGGCGCTCATAGAACTGGGCCGGACGAGCCGCGCCATCGACCTGCTCGCCACGATCCCCCAGACCAGCCCCCGCCTCGTCGCAGGCGTCAACTGCCTCCTCGCCCGCGCGCTCCTGAGCCTGGGCAGAAACGAGGAAGCGCTCCGATGCGCGCGCGCCGCTGTCGAAGCCGAACCCAACAGTGACGAGCCCCTGTACTGGCTCGCCCTCGTCGAGCCAGACGCTTCCGCGCAGCTGAGGCACGCGCTGCGCCTCGTCGAGCTCGATCCCGAATGGGCCCCCTATCGCTCGATCTACGCCCTGGCCCTCAGGCGCAACAAGCGGAACGAGGAGGCCGTGGCCGTGGCTCGCGAAGCCGCTCGTCAGGCGCCGGACAGCATCCTCGTCCTCACGCTGCTGGGGGACATCTTGAAGAGCACGGGATCCGAGGATGCGGCGCAGGCCTACGGACGCATCCTCGAGATAGACCCCGACCACGTCAGGGCGCGCGAAGCCCTCGCCGACCTCAAGAGAATCGACAACATCGACGAAAGCGCCCGCATGTACGCGAGCCTCCTCGTGACAGACCCCGATCGCACGGAGAACTCATACCGCCTGAACTGGATGGTCTTTTCCAACCTGCTCCACCTGTGCGCTGGAACCATGGTCGGCTACGCGATCGCGTCTCTTGTGACCGGCGTGGTGTACGCGCTCGGCAACAGGAGGCTCGCCCTCGTGGCGATGACGGTCTGGTCGCTGATCTTGGTTCGTTCGGTGTTCCTGTCCTTCAAGCGCGATTTCGTCAAGCTCGGTGAAGGCCTGGGAATCAGCCCCCGGGACGCCTTCGTCAGGCTCTACGAGAAACTCCCGGTCAGCTCCATCGTGGCGACTTGCGCCGCCGTCATGATCACCCTGCCCCCGCTCATCTGGGCGGTCTTTGGACTTGTGGGGAGGGCCCCGTCGTGGTGGGCCGCGGTTGGCGTCCCCGTCCTCATAATGGCGTGTAGGTGGGGCGCGGCCACCTTCGCCTGGCTCAGCGCCCGCAGACGCGGGCGCTGAGGCGCGGACGTGGCGCTCGCCTACGCCTCAATCTGGCGGCCTGACCGGGCCTCGGACGCGAGCGTCGCGACGGTCGCGCCAGCCTCCAGCACCCCGAGGGCCAGCCCCTGCCTCGTGTGAGCGAAGCGAGTCCCCGCCGCGCGGCGGCGTTCGCCGCGGCGGAACAACCAGCGCTCCACCGCGACCGTCAGGGCAGCCGAGCCCAGCGCTACTCCCGCCAGGATCGCCAGCTCACGGGGCTCGGCCTCCGTGACCCCCTCAAGCGGGTCCTCCCCGGCGACCGGGGATTCCTTCGAGCAATCCGCCTCGTCGTCATAGGGCGGCAGCTCCGCGCCATCCGGCAGCAGCGACACGATCGACCAGCCGATCGCCCCCAGCAGGCCAGCCTTGATGAGGCCGCGCATCGGGCGCGAACGCACGAAATCGGGCAGCGCATACCAGGCGATGGTCGCGCCCGTGCCGAGGGCGATCCCCGCGGCGCGTTTCGGGTCAGCCGGGAGGGAGAAGGGGCAGGAGCAGGAACAAGACGAGGCCATGGCCAGTCCTTTCAGTAGGTGTCGTTTGGTGTTGCGCGCGGGTCAGTCCGCGAGCAGGTCAAGCAGGTGGGAGACGACCCGCCCGCCTGAGTAGGCGGACCCGTCGTGCTGGTACTCGTTCGTGATGTAGTGACGCGCGCCGATCAGCTCGCCCGTGTCCAGGGAAAGCTCACGCGGCACGAACATGTCGTCGTAGTAGACGGCCGCCGCGACCGGCACCGTGTTGGTCGCCAGCACGTCCGGCAGGTACACGGGCGCGGCCTGCGTCGTCGAGGCGAGGATCTCGGCGACGCCCTTCAGGGGCGCAAGCCCCGGGTCCTCGTCGAAGACGCGCCGCATGAAATGCTCGCCCGTCAGGTAGAAGGGCTCGGACTCGTCAAGGGGATTCGCGTCCTTCGCGAAGCCCGGGACCTCCTCGGCAAGGCGGTCCGCAGCCCAGCCCGTCGCGGTGCCCGCCAGGTCCGGGGTCGCGCACGCGTAGATGTACTCCTGGAACACGCCGTAAATCGGGGCAACGTCCACCTGCGCGCCGATGGCGGCCAGGAACTGCGCGGACAGTCGGCGCTGACCCCTGGCCCTCGTCCACGGCCCCTCCAACAGGTAGTGCAGCTGATCCGTGTTGCCCGCTCCGCCCAGCATCATGCCGATCATGCGCAGGCGCGCGGGGCTCAGGCGCTCGCCTGTCGGCAGGGTCTCCTCCGTGTCCGCCAGGTGAGCGCACAGCTCCCGCACCGTTCTCTCGTCGCCCGGGTGGCGGCGGAAGTAGGCGCGGTTGCGCGCCGCCGTGCGCTCGTAGGTCAGCCGATAGATGTCGTCGACGTGGACGAGGCCGGGGAGCCCCCCGGTGATCAGGCTGGCCTTGAGGCCCTGGGGAGCCAGGGACAGGTAGGAGGTCGTGATGAAGCCGCCGAAGGACTGGCCCAGCGTCGTCCACGGCTCGTCCCCGCACAGTTCCTTGCGCAGCGCCTCCGCATCGTAGACGATCTGGTCCTGGCGGAAGTAGCGCAGGTACTGGGCCTTCTCCTCGTCGCTCGCCAGGTGAGAGAGTGCCTGGTCGTCCATGCGCGTGGACTGGCCAGTGCCTCGCTGATCGAGCAGGACCACCCTGTAATCCTCCAGGAGCCGGTTCACCCACCCGCCGCCGAAGGAGCCGAAACGAGGGCTCGGATAGCCCGGGCCGCCCTGCAGGAATACCGCGTAGGGGCGGTCCTCGCCTCCCTTGCGCACGACCTCGCGCGCGAAAAGCTCGATCGTCGCCTTGTCGTGCCCGGAGGGGCGCAGGTGGTCCAGCGGGACCCCCAGGCGGTGCTCGTACACCGTGTGACCGTGGTGCAAGTACGACTCTGTGTGCATGGGCGCAATCCTATCGTGTTCGCGTCCCCGACGCGTCGGCCCCGTCTGCCTGTCGGCGTGGGACGAGTGGGGCGAGAAACGGCAGAACAGACGACACGCTCTGAGAGGTTCCAGCGTGCGAACACGTGTCGCCAGACTGCGACACGGCTGCGATCATATGGATAAACGGTGCAGTTAGAGTTCATACATCGGCGCCCCGGGCGCTGGGAGTAATACGACGGAACAACACCGGAGGATGATCGACATGAAGGCACAACGTAGCGGCATGACCCTCAGGGCGCTCGCGGCCCTGACCGCACTCCCCCTGGCGTTCGCCATGAGCGGCTGCCAGCTTGGACTGAGCAAGCAGGACAACGGTAACGGGCCCAGCCCCGCCCCGGCAGCATCTGAATCGAGCGGGAGCGGGGGATCCCAGATGGGATCCTCGCCCCAGGCGACGGGCGCCGCCAAGCCCGCTGCCTCTCAGGTTCAGGCAACCTGGGAGGGAGGGATCAATGGCAAGACCTACCGGGTGGATGTGAACTCGGTGGCCGTCAAGAACGGGGTGACGACGCTGACCTTCACCGTCACGAACACCGGTTCCAAGGGAACCATGTTCTGGTACACCGATTTCGGCGGCAACAACCTGCTGTCCGACGACGTGAAGCTATCCGACCCGCAGAACAACCTCGTCTACTCCCCCGGGAAGGCGCCGGATAAGTCCTGCATGTGCAGCGACCTCGACGTCTCCTCCCTGGAGCCCGGCGAATCTCGGACCGTTTTCACCACCTTCAAGGGGCTGCCCGACGGGGTGGGCGCCGTCACCGTGTCGATCCCGAACGTGGCCCCCTTCGAGGGCGTCCCGGTGACCAGGGAGTGAACGCCATGACCGCGATGAGAAGGCGCGCGCTAGCCGCCACTGCCCTCGCGCTTGCGGCCGCTGTCGGAGCCAGCCCCGCTCTGGCCGCGGGCGAGCTGGAGTGGCGGGTGGCGACGGTCGAGTTCCCCGACCCGGTCAAGGTCGTCTTCTCCGTCGGCACGATCGACGGGGCGGTGTCCACGGCTGAGCAGCAGGATGCGACTGTCACGACGCTGTCGGGGGACGTGAACTTTGAGGTCGACTCCGACCAACTCACGGCCCGGGCAAAGGAGGTCCTTGACTCCCTGGCCAAGGAGTGGTCCAAGGCCAAGCCCTCGACGGTGACCATCACGGGACACACCGACTCCGTGGCCGACGACGCCCACAACCTCGACCTGTCGAAGCGACGGGCCAAGGCGGTTGGGGACTACCTGGCGGGTAAGGTTCCCGGCCTGTCGGTCACGACCGACGGGAAGGGCGAGGCCGAGCCCATCGCAGACAACGAGACGGACGAGGGTCGCGCCCAGAACCGGCGCGTCGAGATCCGCGCGCAGAAGTGACCACCCCGCCGCACAACGGAGCCCCCACCGGTGACCTCACCGGTGGGGGCGCTGCTTGGGGAGCGAACGCCGACGGCGTGGCTCCCCACGAACCGGACACGCCCCGCCGGGGCGGCCTCGGCCTCGTCGGTGCGACCGGCCTGCTGTCGGCGCCGAGCCGACACGCCCTGCAGGGGCGTTTACATCGGCGGCTGGGGGATCCTCGTCGACGCGACCTCTGCGTCGTCGGGCAGCGGAAGGGTCAGGACGACGCTGGTTCCCACGCCCTCGCGCGAGGTGAGGCGCACGTGCCCGCCGTGCCTCTCGACGACAAGGCGCACGAGCGGAAGCCCCAGTCCGGACCCGGAGCGCCCCACCGCGTTCGACCCGCGCGCAAGCTCCGCCCACACGGTCTCGCGCTCCGCCTCGGGAACACCGATTCCCGTGTCGGCCACCTCGATGCTCACCCCGTCCTCCGACTGGCTGCCGCGCACCTCGATGCTGTCGCCCTCGCCGGAGTACTTCACGGCGTTGAACACCACGTTCTGAATGGCCGAGTACAGCAGGTCGGCGTCCCCGACCACGCGGGGGAGTGGCCACGGAGCCGTCGGGAACACCAGGGTGAAGCTCCGCGAGTCCCCGGCGCTGGAACGCGCCGCCTCCACGGCGTCGCGCGCCGCCTCCTCCAGGTCCACGAGCTCGCGCTCCATGGGGGCAGAGGACAGGTCTGCGAGCTTGCGCAGATCCGTCACGAGCACGCCCATGCGCCTGGCCTGAGCCGCCACCAGGACCGACGCCTCGTCCTCGCCTGAGGCCGTGGCCGCGAGGATCGCCGTCAGGGGGTTCTTCAGCTCGTGATCGAGGCGTGCCAGGAACTGCCGGTGCTCAAGGTCGCGGCGCTCCTGCGCCTGTGCGGCGCCCGCCAGGCGGGCCCTCGAAACGGCTGACGAGACGAGCAGGCACGCCACCGCAACGGCGGACACGACAATGCCGAGCGTGGCCAGCGCGGCGGGCAAGGGAACGAAGGCGCGAACCCCCAGCTGTGAGCCTGCGAGCCACCATACGAGGGCGCACGCGGAGGCGATGATTGCGGGAGCCAGGCACAGCAGAATCCGGCGGTTCATCAGCCCACCTTCCCGATGAAGCGGTAGCCCACGGAGGGGACGGTCTCGATGAAAACGGGGTCCGTGGGATCCTCGCCGAGGGCGGCGCGGATCTCGCGGATGCGGTGGTCGACCGCGCGCGTGGAGGAAGCGAAGTCGATCCCCCACAGCGCCGACAGGAGGCGCTCGCGGGTGTGGAGTTCGCCCGGGTGGGTCATCAGGTAGTCGAGGAGTCCCATGGCCTTTGGGGTCAGCTCGAGTTCCCTGTCGGCGAGGAAGGCGCGCCGGGCGAGGCGGTCGAGCACGAGGTCTGCGCTGGCGACGCGCTCGGAGGCCGACAGGGGGCGCGTCGTGTGCTGGGAGCGGCGCAGTACGGCCCGGATGCGCGAGACCAGCTCCTGGGGGTCGAAGGGCTTGGAGAGGTAGTCGTCGGCCCCCTCATCCAGCGCGGCCGAACGCTCGAAGGACGTGTCGATCTGCGTGAGCAGAATGACTGGGGTCCACGTGCCGTTTGCGCGGATGCGGCGCACCATCTCGCGCCCGTCCATGTGGGGCATCATGATGTCGGAGACGACGATGTCGGGGCGGAGCCTGGCGTGGGCGGCGAGCCCCTCCTCCCCGTCGCGGGCCGTGTGGACCGTGAAGCCGCAGCGGCGCAGGAAGGGGGCGAGGCCGTCGATGATGGCCGCCTCGTCGTCGACCAGCAGGACGGAGGCCGTGGCTCCGGGCGCGGCTCCTGCCGGGAGAGGTGTCCCGGTGCTCAACGTCAAGGCTTCTCTCCTCGGCTTCCGGCGGCTACGGTCGCGCGTCGGCGGTGCCGTGTGCGCTTCCTGCCAGGGTAGGCGACGCGTCGGGTGCTTGTCCACGCTTTCCCCGCTGTCCGAGACCGCGCCGAAGCGGGGTGCGTCGGCGGGCTCGTTCGCGCCTCGCTACCAGTTCAGCAGCGTCACGTAGCACACCGTCCCGATGCCGACGCTCCACAGGAGCCTGCGGCCGCTCAGTAGGTGGACGGCCACCGTTACGCCCGTGGCCACGAGGGCAACCCACGAGCGATCTCCGGCCGCGTGAGCGTTATCGACCAGGGTCGACAGGACGAGGATGAGCATGATGCCCGGCGGCATCCACACCGCCATGTCGGACACGAAGCGCGAGTCGCGCAGGGGCTCCAGGATCCTGAAGGGAAGCGAGCGCAGCGTGAAGTCGATGACGAAGACGATGGCCAGGATGGCCAGCAGGTAGGCCAGGGACGGGGTCACGGGGTGATACCCCCGTCTGCGGCAGTCCCGAGGACTCGCGCGCGATTTGGGCTGCGCAGGCGGAGGGCGCCGTAACGGTGGGCGAGGTGGCGTCCCGACAGCAGGGTGACGAAGATGAGGAGCGCCGCGAGCAGGCGCAGGTCAGGGGCGATCACCATTGCCACGGCGAAGGAGATCCCCGCCAACGCAATAGAGGGAAGCTCTTTGGGCGTGCGGGCAGCATCCAGAGTTAGCGTGATAAACAGGGCGGTCAGCGCGAAGTCGAGGCCGTGAATCTGGGTGGGGATTAGCGAGCCCGCGAACACTCCCACGAGCCCCGAGACGAGCCAGGTCAGGTGAAACAGCGCCTGCATCGCCAGCAGCCGAGGCTTTGTCCACCCGTTGGGGCGCGCCGCGGTGAGCGCATAGGCCTCGTCAACGAGTGCGTACATGGACAAGAGGCGGGCGACCCGACCCTCGATGACGTGGAGCGGGAAGGAGAAGGCGAAGAAGAGCAGGCGGAAGTTCACTAGCAGCATTGTGATGGCAATCACCGCCAGCGGGGTGTTCTGTGAGGCCAGGGTGACTACCAGCAGTTCCGCCGACCCCGAATAGGCGGCCAGGGAGAGTGCGGGAGCCATCCACCACGGCATCCCAAGCTGGACAACCAGCAGGCCGTAAGCGAGGCCCAGGGGGATGTAGCCGGCGGCGACGGGTGCAGTGATGCGCAGGCCCTCGATGATCTCGTAGCGGGTAGGCTTCGCGGGCACGGGGAAGTTCACTGTGCGAGGGAGCTTGGGCATGGGTGCAATTCTTGTCCGTGCCGCTTTGTTGTGCGAGCGGGCGAAGCCTACCGTGACGACTTCCACGTTTTGTGGGCCCTTCGTCCCGAGTTTGTGGGTGTGTGTCCCCTGTCGGCCCACTGTCACACAGTTTCACATCGAGACGTGCCCGCTGCGCTCTCCCTCCCAAGTTGGAACCATCATGAGCGCCGCTCACGCACGCGCGAAGCCGTTGCCATGGTCGCAGCCATCGGCACGGAAGCCTGCTCAGGTGCCTGGTGGCGGTCGCTCACGGATAGGAAAAGGCTTCGCGGATAGGTTACGAGCATGCGGATACCTTAATAACCTATCCGCGTGCGCATAACCTATCCGCGTAGGGACCCTGCCGTGCTCCACGTGAGCATCCGTTGGCGTCCTACAGGGTTCGCAAGCCGTGCTCGCCCGCGTGAGGCCGCCCCGCTCTCAGGACATCAGCGTCGACTGGTGGTGCACCATGACCAGGCGCGCCTCGCCGGAGGAGGCGGGCGCCCACACGCTGGACTCCAGCGAGGCCCCGCCCTCCCAGCGCACCCGGTAGCGCGTCAGGAAAGAGCCGCCCAGGTCATGCGCGTCGATGCGGCCGATGGACGGGGAGGTCGGCGAAGGACCCGCCAGCGTCGTGGACGCCGCGCCGCCCGGCCAGATGCGCGTCGTGCGCTCGTCCGTCATTGCGGTTAGAGCCGCCTCGTCCCCGGCGGTCCAGGCGAGAATGAACTCGCGCTCCCGGGCGACCGCGTCGGAGGTGCTCACTGGCGTCGTGCTCTCCGTGGCCTTACTCATCGACGAGGCTGTGGCCGGCCCCGCTGGCTCGTTCGGTCCAATGGATGCGGAGAAAACGCTGGGATGCGAACGGAAAGTCGATGTCGAGGTCTCGCTGGCTGTGGCGCGGCCTGAAGCGGCCTCGGTCGCGGACGTGTCGGGGCTGGCGCCCGTCCCCTGCGGCTCGACCGAAACAGTCAGGGCGGACACGCCTGTGCTGTTAGCTGAACCGCGGCGTGAAGCGGATGCGTCCAACGACGAAGTCTCGGCCTCGTCAGCAGGTTCACTCGGGCGTGCGGGCGCAGTGGCGTTCATATCGGCCGTGGAGTGCTCCTTCGCAGCAGACGTGCTCGAGCCGCGCCCCGAAGCGCCGCTAGAACCCCCGGCGCTGCCCCCGAAACCGGGACCCGGCTCGGGGGTGCGCCCCGCCTGGTAGGCCTCGGCGCAGCTGCGCGCGAGGTCGTCGGCGCGCTCGTTCATGCGGTGCCCGGCGTGGCCCTTAACCCACTCGAAGGTGACGCGGCGCCCCTCCATGGCGCGGTCGATCTCCTGGATGAGCTCCAGGTTCTTGATGGGCTTCTTGTCGGCCTTCGTCCAGCCGCGCTTCTTCCAGCCGAGCCGCCACTTGGTCACGACGTTGATCGCGTACTGCGAGTCGGCGAGGATGTGAAGCTCCTCGCCGGTCTTGGCCGTGGCCTGAAGCAGGCGCAAGATCGCGGTCAACTCGCCCAGGTTGTTGGTGCCCTTCGGCCACCCGCCCGCGTCCCAGGTCTCCTCGTCCACGTACCAGGCCCACCCCGCGGGCCCGGGATTGCCGAGGGAAGAACCGTCTGCCGCCGCCGTAATCGTCATGCGGACATCGTAGCGGCCAACGCCCCCACCTGGCCGAGAGCGAAGGCGAACTCCTCGCAGCGTGCGGCCCACCGGCCCTCGCGCCCGGAAGGCCCGGCGTGCCCGGCGACCATCTCGGTGCGCAGGATGATGGGACGCTCGCGCGGGTCGCGCGTGGGTCCAGACCCAGCCCCGGCCTCGTCCGTGGAGGGCACCTGACCGGTCGCCTCGCGCAGGCGCTGCACCCACTTGGTGGGCTCGACGAACTCCACGCGCGTGTCGTTGACCGCGGTCGTCGCCATGATCGCGGGCAGGAGCGCGCCGTTGGGTACGTTCTCATACGGCGTGTAGCGGCTCATCGCGTCGAACACCGCGCGGGAGGTCAGCGGATTGCCCCACTCCTCCCACTCCCCGACGGTCAGCGGCAGGGACGCATCCAAGATCGTCGTGAGAGCATCCACGAAGGGAACCCCGGCCAGGACCGCGCGGAAGCGGTCGGGCGCCGCATTGACGACCGCGCCCATGAGGAGGCCACCGGCGCTGCGGCCCTCCGCGACGAGGCGGCCCGGCGCGACCCACCCCGAGTCAATGAGCCAGTCGGCCACGTCGATGAAGTCCGTGAAGGTGTGCTCCTTGACCAGCTCCTTACCGTCCTCGTACCAGGCGCGACCCATCTCCCCGCCGCCGCGCACGTGCGCGATCGCGTAGACGGCGCGCCGCAGGATCGGCAGGCGCAGAGTATCAAACTCGGGATCGTAGCTGACCTCGTAGGCGCCGTACCCGATCTGCCAGCCCGCGTTCGTCCCGTCCGGCGCTGCGTCCCGGTGATGCACGAGGGTAACGGGGATGCGCGTCGAGCCGTCGCGCGCGAGCACCCACACGCGCTCCTCGACGAAATCGGCGGGGTCCCAGCCGGGCGCCTCGCGGGTGCGCAGGACGCGCACGGCCAGGGTGGCGTCCTCGGGGGACGAGGCCAGGGTCGGGTTGGGCGCCGGGTGCGCGGGGGACGAGGCCTGGGCCGGGACGGGTGACCGGGTTACCTCCGGCGCCGAGCGGCTCTGGGACTCCGGGCCCGCGCACCCCATCCCCGGCAAGGTCACCTCGGCGACGGTGGGGGGCACGGTCTGGGACTGGAACTCGACGCGCAGCGGATCCTCCCACGGGGTCGCAACCGTCGCGATCGTGCGCACGGGGGCGGGCACGCCTACGCGCCGCCAGCGAGGAGCTCCCTCGCGTCGGTCCCACACGTCGACCTGCGTGAGCGAAGCGGAACGCAGCGACAGGGCCACGTAGCCGGCGTGGGCCTCGACGTCGGTGATGCGCTCGCCGGCGCCGGGGCTGCGCAGCGGCTCCCAGGACTCGAAGGGCGTCAGGGGCGTGGGCTCGGGCCCAGGCAGGGCCGTGCCGGGCGCGCGGCCCGCCAGGGACGAGCGCGAGAACTCGGGGGAGGAAGCGACACCCAACCCGGCCAACGCCTCGGGCGACCCGCCTCCGGGCAGCGCCGCCTGCGCGAGAGAACCCTCCTGCGTGAGCCCCGTGTGCACAATGAACAGGCGATCGCCCGCGGAGTCGGCCGACACGAGGGTGCGCGGGCGCACCGGCATCAGCGGAAGCGGGCGCACACCCGGGTGGGAGGGCAGCCACAGCCACGCGCGGCCCGCCGTCGACGACGAGGAATGAATGACGACGTGCCCCGGGAACCCCGAGGGCGCGAACCCCATCTCGAAGCCCTCGTCCGGCTCGACCAACACCAGCTCGTCGGCCTCGCGCGGCCCGCCCACGCGGTGCCACCACACCTCGCACGCGCGCCACGCATCGTCCACACCCATATAGATGAAGGACCGCGAATCAGCCGCCCACGCGAAGCCGTACCCGGCGTCCACCACGGCCTCGTCGACCACGCGCCCCGACGCCTCCTGCACGACCCACGTGTAGCGCTCGTCGCCGCTCGTGTCCCTCGCCCACGCGATCAGGCGCCCTTCCGGGGAAGGATACATGTCCGCGAGGCGGAAAAACTCCTGCCCGCGCGCCCACTCGTTCTCGTCGACGAGGAGCTCCTCGCCCGGGGCGGGCACGCCCGGCAACGGCACGAGCGGGATCGGCGCCCCGGCGTCGTCGCGCCCGACCGGCGCGCGGTGATGCGTCGCGTAGGACTGGCCCTGCGTGAAGCGGTGGAAGTACCAGAACTCCCCCTCGCGAATCGGCACGCTCACGTCCGTCAGCGCGGTCGCGTCCTTGACCTCCTGCACGAGGGCCCCGGCGGCCTCGCGCGTGGGTGCCGTGACCTCGTCCGCCCACGCGTTCTCCGCCCCCAGGTGCGCGCGCACCTCGGGGTTCTCGCCGTCGCGCAGCCAGTCCCAGGGGTCGTCGAAACGCTGCCCGAATTGGTCGCGCACCCGGTAGCCGTAGCGCTTGGGTGCGATCGGGGGAGTAGTGGACGAGGCCGGGGACGCCTCACGCTCAATCGTGTCCGTCATGGGGACCATCTTAGAGCCGGCCCAACCAGGCAGGATCCACGACACGGGCCCGCGCGTGCGACACTAGGGGAGTGAGCCAAGCACAACACCAGACGCGCGGAGGGGCCCCAGCGCTCGCGGACCCGCCCGCCCGCCGAGGACACCCCCGACGACACCCGAACGCAGAACCAGCCCCGGCCTCGTCGATGACCCTCGTGCAGCGCGGCCTCGCCTGGGTGCGCGAGTTCGCCCAATTCGGGCTCGTCGGCGCAACCGCCTACGTCGTCGACGCGGGCCTATTCAACCTCCTCCAGCACGGGCCGATCTCCATCCTCGCCGGACACCCCAACACCGCCCAATTCGTCGCCGCCGCCACCGCCACCCTCTACTCGTGGGTCGCCAACCGGCTGTGGACCTACCGGGGACGCACCCGCGACAACGCCACGCGCGAGGCCACCCTCTTCTTCTTCGCCAACGCCTGCGGCATCGGCATCTCCCAGTTCTGCCTCCTCTTCACCCACCACATCCTCGGGCTGAACTCCGCGCTCGCCGACAACATCGCCGCCTACGTCGTCGGCTTTGCGCTGGGCACCGCCTTCCGCTTCTTCTTTTACCACTACGTGGTCTTCACCGGGGGTACGCGAGCGTAGGTTCGAGGCGCGGCGGTAGGGTCGAAGCGTGAAGGCAACACCAGAGCACTACCCGACCCCCGACGAATCCATCGCCACGATGGTCACCGTCGACGACACCGCCCTCGTCTTCGAAGGCGGCGGCATGCGCAACGCCTACACCGCAGCCCTGGTGAGCCGACTCATCGCCGAGGGCATCAACTTCCCCCATATCTCGGGTGTTTCCGCAGGGTCAAGCCACCTGTGTAACTTCACCTCCCGCGACGCGTTCCGCTCCCACGCGACCTTCGTGGACCTCGTCGAAGACCCCGAGTTTGGCGGTTTCAAGCACTTCCGCAAGGGCCACGGCTACTTCAACGCCGAGTACATCTACCAGCAGATCTGCTACCCCGACGGGGCGATGCCCTTCAACATGGACGCGTTCCTCGCCAACCCCGCGACCACGCGCGTCGCGGCCTTCAACGCATCGCGCGGGCAAGTCCGCTGGTTCGCCAAGCACGAAATGAGCAGCCTGGACACGCTCGGCCCCATCGTCCGCGCCTCCTCCACGCTGCCCATCCTCATGCCCCCCGTCGACATCGACGGCGAGATCTACGTGGATGGCGCGCTCGGCCCCAACGGCGGCCTGCCCTTCGACCAGCCGCTGCGCGAGGGCTACCGCAAGCTCCTCGTCGTCCTGACTCGTCCCCGCCACTACGTCAAAGGGCCCATGCCCGCCAGCGTCGGGGCCCTCCTGCGCGCCGCGTACCGCCGCTACCCGTGCGTCTTCGAGGGCGTCGCGCGGCGCCCCGACCGTTACAACGCCGGACGCAGCTTCCTGTTCGAGCTCGAGGAACGAGGACAGGCCTACGTGTTCGCGCCCGACAACCTGTGGATCAACAACACCGAGTCCCGACGCGAGCGCCTCGAAGCGACCTACCGGGCCGGGCTGGTCCAGGCCGTGCGCGAGATGCCCGCGATCAAGGCTTTCCTGGGGCTGTAGCGTTCCAGCGCGACGCCTGCCGCTCGCCATTCCTCTTCCGGTGTCCGCGCTGTCCGGCCTGCTCGTCGTCTCTGGTGTCCGGCCGCCGCGAGGCCTGCCCGCCCGCTCGCCGTCTGTGGTGTCCGGCCGCCGCGAGGCCTGCCCGCCCGCTCGCCGTCTCTGGTGTCCGGCCGCCGCGAGGCCTGCCCGCCCGCTCGCCGTCCGCGCCGCGAGCCTGGGGCTCGGCGCGTCGTCTCGAAGCCCGTCCAGGCCCCGCAGGACTCGCAGCGGCCTCCCCCGGCGGTGTCCGCGCCGTCTGGCCCGCTTGCCGCGGTATCTCGCCGATCGGAGCGAACGAGGGCTTGACCCCTACATCTAGGGTCGCTTATCTGCCAACGACCCCTAGATGTGCGGGTGCGACACGCCCAAGACCCCACGGAATGAATGTGACCCTGGTCATCTTTTGGGTGGTCGGAGGGTGGTTATGCACAGGGTGGCGGCGGCGGCGTCCACAGTGGTCGCGGAGGAGTGTTGGCGCCCTTGGAGGAGGCTGAGGCGCCGCGGGAGGAGCGCTAAACCCACGTTTGGCGCGCATTCGCCAGCCCCCGCTCGGAACCCGCGACAAGCGTTGAAGTGGGGGCGGCGATCCTGACCGATCGCTCTGTCCACAGGGTATCCCCATTGGTGGCGCACGGGGACGTCGCACACAACATCTAGTGGTCGCTTGCGCGTGTGGGCCCAAGGTGTAGTGTTAACGTGTTCGCGGCGAACGAGCCGCCAGAAAGCCCACGAAGGAAGAAAACGTCCGGCCCTGAGCCGCAAGGAGACACGAACATGTCGATCACCGTCTACTCCAAGCCCCGCTGCCCCCAGTGCGACGCGACCTACCGCGCCCTCGACAAGCAGGGCGTCTCCTACGAGAAGGTCGACGTCACCCAGGACGCGGAATCCCTCGCCTTCATCAAGGGCCTCGGCTACCAGCAGGCCCCCGTCGTCGTGGCCGGGGAGGACCACTGGTCCGGCTTCCGTCCCGACCGCATCAAGGCCGTGGCTGCGCTGGCGGCCCCCCTGGCCCTCCAAGCCTGAGAGCCGCGCCTGAAGTCCCGGCCGCAAGGCCGGGACTTTCGCGTATGCGCGTCGGCGACTGTGAGGCTCGTTGAGCACCTCACACGAGGACACACGACCCGCGGGCCCCCGCCTGGGCCCCGCGGGTGAGACACTAGAAGCTCAGCGTCCCGACAAGTCGGAAGGAACACCATGGGCAGCGTCGTCTACTTTTCGTCGGCGACGGGCAACACCCGCCGTTTCGTGGAAAAGCTCGGTTTTCCGGCCGCGCGCATCCCGCTGCTCCCCAAGGACGAGCCGCTGCGCGTGCGCGACGAGTACGTGCTGATCGTGCCCACCTACGGCGGCGGCAACGTCAAGGGAGCGGTACCCAAGCAGGTCATCAAGTTCCTCAACAACCCCGACAATCGTGCCCTGTGCAGGGGAGTCATCTCGTCGGGAAACACCAACTTCGGCAAGGCCTACTGCATCGCGGGCGACATCATCGCGGCCAAGCTGGGGGTCCCCCACATGTATAAGTTCGAGCTCCTCGGTACGCCCGAGGATGTCTCCAGAGTTCGCGAAGGACTGGAACAGTTTTGGCAGAAAACTACACCGACAC
>ERZ773099.1533-NODE-1533-length-16991-cov-3.431625_pt1 | contig 16991 bp, 14 predicted proteins | sample MGYA00511120_ERZ773099 | MGnify/ENA primary metagenome ERZ773099 (study PRJEB29015, sample SAMEA2738012) | human oral metagenome | biome: human oral; feature: human-associated habitat; material: dental | place: China | collected 2104 ...
CACGATCCATCGGCCCATGCCGAGATGCGGGCACTGCGGATGGCGGCCGAGCAGCTGGGCAATTACCGGGTGGGTGCCTCGACGCTTTATGTGACGCTGGAGCCCTGCATGATGTGTCTGGGCGCCATCCTGCACGCGCGGGTGACGCGGGTGGTGTTCGGGGCGCACGATCCCAAGACCGGCGTGTGTGGCAGTGTGCTGAACCTGCCGGCCCATGGGCAGCTCAATCACCAGACTCAGGTGGAGGGGGGGCTGCTGGCGGAGGAATGTGGCCGGCTGCTGCAGGATTTCTTTGCCCAGCGTCGTGCCCAGAGGCGGGCTGCACGCGATGCGCTGCGGGCGCAGCAGGACGAGCTGGCGCGGTGGGCGGCCACGCTGCCTGCGGAAGCCGCGCTGGGTGAACTGCGGCTGGAAGGGGACGGACTGGATGCGGAGGCATCTGCGTGAGCAGCGTGGCGGGCCGGATATGGAAACATCTGCCTGGATCGTAGCGGGGCGATCCGGATCTCCGGCCCATGACAATTCCGTAAATGCCGGATTGCAAAGGCCCGGAACACGCAAAACAGTGCAAAAATAGTCCCTTTCCAAAACCGGCGGAAGTGGGCGGCCGGTGTGCCCGGCGGACCATGCCCGGCGCCGGAAAGGCGTGTCCGGTACGGCTTGCCCGGACCGGGGGGGCTGGCCGTGTTTCGCCCAGAACACCGACACTGAGAGGCTTTGTATGGCAGGAGAGGGAATCATCGGGTCGTGGCGACGGCTCAATCTGGTCGGCCGGATTGCCATCGGGCTGGCGGCAGCGGTCTGCGTGGCGCTGCTGACGCGCTGGCTGGGTGGGGGCACCGAGGGCTGGGAGGCCGCGGTGGCCCGTACCGGACACGTTCCGGAGGGCTGGCCGGCCTGGGTTCTTTCGACGGGTGAGCTGCTGGGCGACCTGTTCGTGGGCGCCCTGAAGGCGGTGGCACCGGTGCTGGTGTTCGCGCTGGTGATGGCGGCCATTGCGCAGCATCAGCGGGGTACGGAAACCAACATCCGGCCGGTCCTCGTCCTGTATCTGCTGGGCACGTTCGCGGCTGCCCTGGTGGCGGTGACGCTGAGTTTTCTGTTTCCCTCGGAGCTGGTGCTCAAGGGGGTACAGAAAGCCAATGAGGTGGCGCCCGGTGGCATCACGGCCGTGCTGAGGGACCTGCTGATGAAGCTGGTGACCAATCCGGTCCAGGCGCTGGCCAACGCGAATTACATCGGCATTCTGGCCTGGGGCCTGGTGCTCGGGCTGGCGTTCCGCCATGCCAGCGACCAGATGCGTACCCTGCTCAACGAGGTGGCCGAGGCGGTGTCGAAGGTGGTGCGCTTCGTGATCAGCTTTGCGCCGGCCGGCATTTTCGGCCTGCTGCTGGTCACGCTGCTGTCACCGGACGGGTTCAACCAGCTGCGGGGCTATTTGCATCTGCTGGGTGTGCTGCTGGGGGCCATGCTGCTGGTGGCGCTGGTGGTCAACCCGCTGATCGTCTGGACACAGACCCGTCGCAACCCGTACCCGCTGGTGTTCACCTGCCTGCTGGAAAGCGGTGTGCCGGCCTTCTTCACGCGCAGCTCGGCAGCCAACATTCCGGTGAACATGGCCCTGGCCAAGAAGCTGGGTCTGCACGAAGACACCTACTCGATTTCGATTCCGCTGGGGGCCACCATCAACATGGCGGGCGCAGCCATCACCATCACGGTGCTGACGCTGGCTGCCGTCAACACGCTGGGGCTGCAGGTGGACTTTGCCACCGCCGTGCTGCTGAGCGTGGTGGCCACGCTGGGGGCCTGTGGGGCCTCCGGGGTGGCCGGCGGGTCGCTGCTGCTGATTCCGATGGCCTGCGCGCTGTTCTCCATCGACAACGACATCGCCATGCAGGTGGCCGGTGTGGGCTTCATCATCAGCGTGGTGCAGGATTCGGCCGAGACGGCGCTCAATTCATCCACCGACGTGCTGTTCACGGCTGCAGTGGATCAGGCGCAGAAGCGCTGAGTAAATATGGGGCCGGCAGGCTGCCGGCCCCAGCCCCTGTCCGGTGTGACCGGCGCTGGACTGGACATGCCTGCTGCAGCCCGTTGGTGTCAGCATGCAGGCAGTTTCGGGTCATCCGCAACACACGGCACAGGGCGCAAGAAGGTGGAACGTGCTCCAGATCGCAGCACGCCAGACCGGTGAAGCGGATATCCGGTGGGGCGGATGTTCCGGCTGAAGGAAAATCTTCGCGGCTTCCAGACAGCAAAAAGGCGATGCCCAGGATTGGGGGGCATCGCCTTTTTGCTGTCTGCGCAGCGGTCGCCCGTATCGCGATTGCGGGAGGCGGCCATCATGGCGCAGTCCGGGAGCGGATCACGCCTGCGAGAGGATCACTCCTCGATCTTGGCCTTGGATTTCAGGCTTTCCTGCAGGGCCTGGATCTTCTGGCGCTCCAGCTGCTGTTTCAGCTGGGGCTTGACCTGGTCGAACGGAGGCGGCTCGGCGGCACGCACGTCGTCGAGCTGGATGATGTGATAGCCGAACTGGGTCTTGACCGGGATGAGGGTGTATTCACCCTTCTTCAGCTTGGTCATCGCCTCGGAGAACTCCTTCACGAAGGTGTCGGGCGTGTTCCAGCCCAGGTCACCCCCGTTGGCGCCCGATCCGGGATCCTTCGATAGCTTGGCCAGCGACTCGAAGCCCTCGCCCTTCTTCAGGCGCTCGATGATCTGCTTGGCCTCGTCCTCGGATTCGACCAGGATGTGGCGGGCCTTGTATTCCTGGGCGCCGCTGGCGGCGGAGTCCTTGGCCAGCTTTTCATACTCGGCCTTCACCTCGGCGTCGGTGACGGGCGATTTCTTGAGTTCGTTGGCGATCAGGGCACGGATCAGCACGTCCTGACGCAGCTGCTGCAGCTGCTGCTGCACGTCGGCCGATTTTTCCAGACCGCGCTTGTCGGCTTCCTGCACGAACAGTTCGCGGGTGATCAGCTCGTCGCGGATCATCTTGCGGGTTTCGGGGGTGTCGGGACGACCCTGCTGGGCGAGGATCTTGACGAATTCGTCCACGCGCGAGGCCGGGATGGCCTTGCCGTTGACCACGGCTGCATTGTCGCCGGCGGCCATGGCCGGTGCGCCCATCAGCAGGGTGGCCGAAAGAACGGCGGCGGCACCGAGGGTGCGTGTGAAGCGAAGAGATTGGGTCATGGTGCTTCCAGAAAGTCGGGTTGGTAAAACGAACTGCCCTGGACAGCGGATGGCGTCGAGCAGGTGAAGTTCCTTTCAACGAATGCGCTGCCGATGCGTTGACAGTTTTCGTGCCTGGCCGTGCAACGGCCTGTATGGGGGTGTTGCAGAGGGTCAGTGGCTGGGTGTTTCGGCCCGGATGCTCAGTGCGTGGACCCGGTGTGGCATCCAGTCGGCGACGGCATCATACACCAGCCGGTGTCGGCGCACGGTGCTCAGGCCGGCAAAGACGGGCGAGACCAGTGTCACGGCGTAATGGCCGGCACCGCCCGCAGCGCCTGCGTGACCGATGTGATGATGGCTGTCGTCATGCACGGTAATGTGGGCGTCGGGAAAATGTTGTTTCAGACGTTGCAGCAGGGCGTCGGCAGTGGGTTTCATCGGAAGGAGCTGGGGAAGGCTGGTTCGGGGCGGCGTGCGCGGGTCTGGGATCGGGTTTTGGGCAGCCCCCGGAACGGGTATTTGTGGGCAGGTGCCGGGTGAGTTTTCGGAGGGACAGGGGAGACGGGCTGAGCAAGGTCAGGAATCCCGGGAGCGCGGAGGCGATGAGTCCATGCACGCTCCGGTTGTGGGGTGACCGTGGACGGCCGGCGTCAGGCTTTCGGCGTGTCGTGTTCGTCGGGTGATGGGGTGGCCTCGGTGACCGCTGCCGGGGATGGGTCCTGCAGGTGGGCGCTCAGGTAGAAGCCCTGGGCGATGATGAAGACGAAAGTGGCGCCGGTGGTGCCGAACAGCTTGAAGTTGACCCAGGTGTCGGTGGCGAACTGCCAGGCCACCCACAGGTTGACCACGCCCATGATGGCGAAGAAGGCGCACCAGAGCAGGTTCAGCCGCTTCCAGATGGCCTCGGGCAGCTGCATCTGCTGGCCCATCAGCTGTTTGAGCGGCAGTTTGCCCAGCAGGCTGGCCACGCCCAGCGCGACGGCAAACGACCAGTACAGGATGGTGGGTTTCCACTTGATGAAGGATTCGTCGTGCAGCAGCAGCGTCATGCCCCCGAAGACGACGATGATGGCCAGGCCGACCCACTGCATGGCATCGACCGGCCGTTTTTTTACGAGCAGCCAGCCGATCTGCAGCACGCTGGCCGCAATGGCCACCGCCGTGGCGATGTAGATGTCCGCCAGCTTGAAGGCGGCGAAGAAGAGGATGACCGGCAGCAGGTCGAACAGCCATTTGTTTTTCATGGGGGTGATGATAACGGGGGATTGGCGGCAGGCGAGTTGCGTCCCGTGCCGGAAACGGGAATGAATGGGTGCCTGGGTGTGGATGGCCGATCTCCGGCAGGCAGGTGGCGACGGGTGGTGGTGTTTCAGGTGCAGGCCGGGGCCGAAGGATGGACAGGGGGCGACAATGGCAGCAGCGGGGCGGAGGGCAGAACGGGCAACGGGGCAACGGGGCGAAGGAGCAGAGGGCAGAGGGCGACTCTGTGGGGCGGCGACCCAAAAGGAGTGTTAAATCAAGCGACAACGTAAGCGTTTATGTGTAGATGCAACAGTTGTTGTCTGTTTCGGCGTTAGACTGCGCCAATGAAGAAAACGATGCTTGCCAGCAGGGATCTGAACTTCCTGCTGTATGAGTGGCTGGACGTTCTGTCCCTGTGCCGCCGCGCCCGCTTCGATGCCCATCACCGCGACCGTTTCGATGCGGTGCTCGTGCAGGCGGCAAGGCTGGCCCATGACTACCTTGCTCCGGTCAACCGTCTGCTCGACGAGCAGGAGCCGCGGCTGACCGAGGCGGGTATCCGCACGCCCGAGGTGCTGCGCGAGGCACTGGCGGCCGTGCGGCAGTCGGGCCTGCTGGCGATTTCGCAGGACCGGGCGCTGGGTGGGCTGCAGTTGCCGGTGCTGATCGAGAAGGCGGCCGCCGCCTGGTTCTATGCAGGCAGTGCGGCGGCCACGGCGTATCTGTTTCCGGCGCGGGCCGGCAGCCGTCTGCTGCAGCGCCACGGCGGTGCGGCCATGGTGGCCGAATGGGTGCCCCCGCTGCTCGATGGCCGGGCCACGTGCACTTTCTGTGTGTCTGAACCGCAGGCCGGTTCATCGCTGTCGGACATCCGCACACGGGCGGTCCGTCAGGCAGATGGGAGTTTCCGGCTCTACGGCAACAAGATGTGGATCGTCGGTGGTGATCACGAGCTGTGCGACAACATCGTGCATCTGGTACTGGCCCAGATCGAGGATGAGGACGGGCGGATCGAGAGCGATACCGGCCATCTGTCACTGTTTCTGGCCCCGAAGTATCTGCCGGGCAGCGACGCAGATGGGCCGGTAACGTCGGCGGCCCGGCCGGCAGGGGGGGTACGCAACGACATTGCAGCCACGGGTCTGTATCCGCAGATGGGCCAGCGGGGTGCCACCAGCTGCCTGCTGAGCTTTGGCGAGGGCAATCATCTGCCGTTCGGGCAGGCCGGTGCGGTGGCCTGGCTGGTGGGCGAGGAGAATGCCGGCATGCGCCTGGTGACCGAAGCCTCGCCGGAGATCCAGATCGATGTGGGCCTGTCGGCGGTGGCACTGGGCTATGCCGGTTATCTGCAGGCGCTGGACTATGCCCGGGAGCGCCGGCAGGGGCGGGTGCCGGGGGTCAGCGCCCTGGGCAGTGGCCAGATTCCGATCATCGAGCACGCCGACATCCGTCGCATGCTGCTGATCCAGAAGAGCTTTGCCGAAGGCGGGCTGGCACTGGCCCTGTGGTGCGCCCGGCTGATGGACGAGAGGGATACGGCCGAAACCGCCACCGAGCGGGTCCGGGCACACGACCTGCTGCTGCTGATGACGCCGGTGCTCAAGAGCTGGTGTGCACAGCACTGTGTGGTGGCCAATTCGCTGGCCATCCAGGTGCTGGGCTGCTATGGCTACACGCGCGACTACCCGGTCGAGCAGCTCTACCGGGACAACCGCTTCAATGCCATCCAGGAAGGCACGCACGGGATTCTGGCGCTGGAGCTGATGCGCGACCGGCTGCTGAAGGATGACTTCCGGGGCCTGCAGCGCTTCATCACGGAGGTGGAAGAAACGCTGGGGCGGGCGGCTGCGCGCTGTGGCGATGTGCGCCACATGGCGGTACAGCTGCAGAAGTATGCCGAACGTTTTGGCTGGATCATCAACCGGCTGCGCCAGGAGCCGGAAGCCGGCCGCCGGCTGGCCAATGCCTCCGTGTTCATGGAGGCTTTCGGGCATTTCGTGATCGGGTGGGTCTGGCTGGAGCAGGCGCTGGTGGCCGAGGTGGCCTACCTGTCGGCCTATGGTGCCGAACGCAATTTCTATGCGGGCAAGTGTCAGACGGCGCGCTTTTACTTCCAGCACGAGCTGCCGCGCATCGAGCCGCAGCTGACGCTGCTGGAACAGATGGAGATGTGCACAATGGAGATGCAGCCGGGCTGGTTCTGACGCGTGATCAGCACTCGGGAATGTCGTAGGGCAGCTTCAGCAGGCCGATGGCGGCGTTGCCGATGCGCAGGCTGGTGGCGATCATGCCGGCGGAACGGGGCTGGGCGCCGATGGCCTCGATGCGTGCTTCGAAGAGCAGCAGGAAGCGCCGTCCCACCAGCACGATGGGCAGCTCTTCCTGGTCGGGGTCCACCACCAGGTCGTTACCGGCGATGACCTCGTCGTCGGTGTCGGCCGAGAGACTGGCCACATCGATGACCTGGCCGATGGGGGTTCCGTCCCACGACAGCACGTCGGTACCGGGTTCGGGCAGCGGGCCGCTGCACATGCCGGCGAACATCCGGCGCTTGACCTTGCCGCGGTATTCGCTGCGGGCCACCACTTCCTGGCCGGGGTAGCAGCCTTTCTTGAAGCTCACGCCACCGGCCAGTTCGAGGTTGAGCATCTGAGGCACGAAGGATTCGGTGGTCGCAGCCGTGATCCAGGGCACGCCGCTGGCCACGTCGAGCTGGAGCCAGTCGGCCTCGGTGAAGCGGAACTCGGCCGAGGCCGGGAGTGACCGGGGAGGCGTGCCGTCTGCGGCAGCAGCCGTGTCACCGGATGGGGTGGTGCTGGCGGCGGTCGCTGGTTCACCCGATGCCGCGGTGCTGCCAGATGCCCCGACATTGCCGGATGTCACCGCGTTGTCAGAGCGGGCGTCATCACCGGACGCTGCATCACCATTGCCAGAGGCTGCATCATCGCCGGACGCTGCATCACCATCGCCAGAGGGGGCATCATCGCCGGACGCAACATCACCATCGTCAGACGCTGCATCATCATCGGTCGCTGCAGCATTGCCGGATGTTGCGGTGTCGGAGCGGGCGTTGCCGGCATCGCCGGCAGCCGGTGTCTCCGGTGCTGCATCGGCCGGCAGCGCATCTGTCGGTGACGGGTCTGCCGGTCCTGTGTCTGCCTGTGTCGTGCCGGCGGCAGCGGCCGATGCCGCGTCCTGCGGTGCGGATGGGACGTCGTCGCCGGCCTGCGGGCGGGGTACGACCAGCAGGCTGCGCACCAGCAGGCGGCCGGGGGCAAGCTGATGCTTGGCTGAAGTGGTCAGCAGATCGGCCGTGGTTTCGGTGATCTGCACCTCGGGCAGTTCGGCCATCACCGGCTGGATGCCCCGTTTGGTCAGGGCGCGGGCCGCACGGCTGGTGGCGCCGACAAAGCCCAGCAGCTGGTGGCTGTCGCTCATGTCGCGTACCCGGCACTTGGCGCGCAGCACGTACATCGACAGGCGTTTGGCCATGGGTGCGGCCAGATCCCGGGCGCAGACCATCCAGAAAACCGGTTCGTCGGGTTTGCCGGCCTCGGGCGGCGCGTCGTGGCGCAGAACCCAGAAGGTGGCGAGCAGCCGGCCGTTGGGGGTGAGATAGCCCGCCAGACGGGCCTGGCCCGCCGGGAGGGAGAGGATGTCGTTGCTGAGCTGGCCCTGCAGGAAGGTGGGTGCGTCGTTGCCGTGCACCTTCAGGACGCCCAGGTGCTCGAGCGGTGCATAGGGCAGGGCATGCGTGGCGGCGTTGGGGCCGGCCTGCATGGAACGGGCGGGGGATGTCAGGTCGTTCATGGCGGATGGGCTGTGACTGGGGTGTTGTACGCAGGAATCGAACGCGGCCCAGTCCTGTCTACTCTGTATCATAGCGTGTAGCGCCACATTCTTTCGGCGAAATATCTGGCCGGTCAACTTCCTATGCGTCTGCTTCGTCGTCTTTTGCTGTCCGTGCTGCTGGTGTGCCTGTCCGTGGCGGGCTGGCAATGGTGGAGCTACGGCCACCGGGTGCTGGTTGCCGACGGTGCCGAGGCCGCCTTCGATGTGCCGCGCGGGCAGGCCGGTCCGCAGCGGCTGGCCGGTGTGCTGCAGCAGGCCGGGGTGCCGGTGTCGTCCTGGCAGCTGGCGGCGGCACTGCGCCTGCGGGGTGATGCGGCGCAGATCAAAGCCGGCAATTACCTGATCACCGGGCCGGCCACGCTGCAGGACGTGCTGGGCGAGCTGGTGGCCGGGCAGCAGGAAAAGGGCAGGCTGCTGACGCTGCTCGAGGGCTGGCGCATGCGTGACATCCGGGCAGCCCTCAAAAGGGCGCCCGAGCTGAACGATACGCTGTCGGCGCTGAGCGATGCCGAGGTGATGGAACGGCTGGGGGTGGCCGGTGCGAGTCCCGAGGGACGCTTTGCGCCCGACACCTACGCCTACCGTCCGGGCAGTGACGACATCACCGTGCTGCACCGGGCCCTGGCGCTGCAGCAGAACCGGCTGCAGGCCGCCTGGGAGAACCGGGCCACCGATTCCCCCCTGAAAACCCCGGACGAGCTGCTGACACTGGCCTCGGTGGTGGAGAAGGAGACGGGCCACGAGCTGGACCGCGACATGGTGGCCTCGGTGTTCATCAACCGCCTGAAAAAGGGCATGCCGCTGCAGAGTGACCCCACCACCATCTACGGGCTGGGCGAGGGCTTCGACGGCAACCTGCGCAAGAAGGATCTGCGTCATCCGTCACCCTACAACACCTATGTGCACAAGGGGCTGCCGCCCACGCCCATCTCCCTGCCCGGCATGCGGGCTTTACAGGCAACCGCCCGCCCGGCCCGCTCGGACAACCTGTACTTCGTGGCACGGGGAGATGGCCGCTCGGAGTTCTCGGCCGATCTGGCCAGCCACAACCGGGCCGTGAACCGCTTCCAGCGCAAGGCGGGGGGCCAGCCACTCAAGGGGACGGCAGCGGCTGCAGAGGCCGCGGGGGCGGCGTCCAACCACGCGCCAGTGAGACAGAATCATGAGTGAAGCCATGAAACACAAGCAGGGCTGCTTCATCAGCTTCGAGGGTATCGACGGTGCCGGCAAGAGCACGCACGTGGATGCCTGTGTGCAGTGGCTGCAGGGGCGGGGCGAACAGGTGACGCTGACCCGGGAGCCGGGCGGCAGCCCGCTGGCCGAGACCTTGCGCGGGCTGCTGCTGGCGCAGGACATGCAGCCCGATACGGAGGCGCTGCTGGCCTTTGCGGCGCGCAGCGACCATCTGCAGCGGGTGATCCGTCCGGCCCTGGCGGCGGGCGGCTGGGTGGTCTGTGACCGCTTCACCGATTCGACCTTTGCCTATCAGGGGGGCGGCTCGGGGGTGGATACCACCCGGCTGGCCCAGCTCGAGGCGTGGGTGCAGGGCGGGCTGTCGCCCGCGCGCACCTACCTGTTCGACCTGCCGCCCGAGGTGGCGGCGGCGCGTCGTGCCGCCGTGCGGGCAGCCGACCGCTTCGAGGCCCGCGAACTCGACTACTTTGCCCGGGTACGCCAGAGCTATCTGGACCGGGTGGCGGCCGACCCCGGCCGCTTCGTCGTGCTGGATGCCACGGCCACGCCGGACGTGGTCGGCGCCCGGCTGCTGGCCGATCTGGCCGGCGTGCACGCGCGCTGGCGGGAGGGGGCGTGAACGCCGCCGGCCGTGCCTCCGGCAGCGGCGCCAGCCGCGGTACCGCTGGCAGCGGGGGCGGGCGCGGTGCCGCATCTGCCCACCGTGCTGCCACGGGGCGCGGGCGTACCCACCTGCCGGTGCACGATGGTGAAGCGCCGGCACCGGCCGATGGCGTCGATGAGGCCGCGACTGCCACCACGCTGGACGGCCCGCTGCTGCCCGTGTTCGACAGCCAGCAGCCGCTGCTGCACCGTCTGCTCGGCGAGGGCGACGACCTGCACCACGCCCTGCTGCTGGCCGGGCTGCCGGGCATCGGCAAGGGAGCGTTTGCGCGGGCGCTGGCCCAGGGGCTGCTGTGCGAGCAGCTGCCGAAGCCGCCCGCGCCGGTCCAGGCCTGCGGGACATGTCCGGCCTGCCGCTGGTTTGCGTCCGGCCATCATCCGGATTTCCGGCTGCTGGAACTGGCCACCTCCGAGTCGCGCAGCAGCCGGGCGAAGGAGGGGGCACAGACCACGAAGGCGTGGGACATCTCCATCGACCAGGTGCGCGATCTGGAGCACTTCATCACCACCACCAGTGCCCGCGGGCATGCACGGGTGGTGATCATCGATCCGGCCGAGACGCTGTCCACGCCGGCAGCCAATGCGCTGCTCAAGATGCTGGAAGAGCCGGGCGAACATACGTGGTTCCTGCTGGTGTCCCACCTGCCGGCCCAGCTGCCGCCCACGGTACGCTCCCGCTGCCGGTCGGTGGCAGTGCCGCAGCCCGCGCAGGACGAGGCGATGCGCTGGCTGCAGGCGGTCACCGGGCTGCCGGCGGCCGATGCCGCCCAGCTGCTGGCGTGGTCGGGCATGGCGCCGCTGCACGCGCGCGATCTCGCCGACCCAGCACACCTGACCGTCTATCGGACGCTGCTTTCATCGCTGTCGGCGTTGCCCGACACTGGGCTGGATACGGTGGCCGACAAGGCGACGACGGTGCCGGCGGCAACCTGGTATTACCTGCTGCTGCGCTGGATCAGTGATCTGCTGCGTGCCCACGCCGGTGCCGCGCCCCGTTTCTTTCCGGAGTCTGCATCCCGGCTGGCCAGCCTGGCCCAGCGCAGTTCGCTGGTCCGGCTGGCCGAGGTGTCAGCAGCGTTGCAGCGGCAGGCGGGGCTGGTTCGGCATCCGCTCAACCCGCGCCTGTTCATGGAGTCTGCGCTGACGGCCTATCTGGAGGCATTCGTCCGTCGTCAAACCCCAGGACGCGCACACCCACGATGAGCACCATGTACCCGGCGCCCGGCGCCACCTCCGGCAACCGGCCCGCCACCCGCCCCGGCGTGATCCCGCTGTCGATCAAGGAAAAGTCTGCCCTGCTGGCGGCCTACATTCCGTTCCTGGAAAACGGCGGGCTGTTCGTTCCCACCGACAAGCCGGCGCAGCTGGGCGATGAACTCTACATCATCCTCACGCTGATGGATGACAGCACCAAGACCGCCATTCCCGGCCGGGTGGCCTGGATCACCCCGGCAGGCGCCACCAACCGCCGCCAGGGCATCGGCATCCAGTTCAGCAAGACCGATGCCAGTGTGGTGGCCCGGGAAAAGATCGAGACGCTGCTGGGGCCTGCACTAAAATCGCCTCCCAATTCGTACACGATCTGAACGGGCTGCATGTTTGTCGACTCCCACTGTCACCTGAATTTTCCTGAATTTCACGACCCGGAGCACCCGGAGCGCTGGCCGGAGGTGCTGGCCACCATGGCCGCCAACGGGGTCGAGCATGCGCTGTGCGTGTCCGTCAATCTGGAAGACTGGCCGGACATGATGACGCTGGTGGGCAGGCACGCCGGCCTGCTCAGCGCGTCGGTGGGGGTTCATCCCGACTATCTGGATGTGGCCGAACCCACCGTGGCCCAGCTGGTCCAGCTGGCCATGCATCCGCAGGTGGTGGCCATCGGCGAGACCGGGCTCGATTACTACCGCATGCCGGCCGCGGAGCTGGACTGGCAGCGCGAGCGCTTCCGGGTACACATCCGAGCCGCGCGCGAGGCGGGCAAGCCACTGATCATCCATACCCGTGCGGCGGCCGAAGACACGATGCGCCTGCTGCGGGAAGAGGGCGCCGGGGCGGCCGGAGGGGTGATGCACTGCTTCACCGAAGACTGGGAGATCGCCCGGCAGGCGCTGGATATCGGCTTCTACATCTCGATGTCGGGCATCGTCAGTTTCAAGAAGGCCACCACGGTGCACGAGGTGGGTGCCCGCCGACCGGCTGCTGATCGAAACCGATTCGCCCTTTCTGGCGCCGGTGCCGTACCGGGGCAAGCAGAACCAGCCGGGCTGGGTGGCCCATGTGGCCGAGGCTGTTGCCGCCCTGCGACAGGTGCCGGTCGGGGAGATCGGCCGCATCACCACCGAAAACTACGACCGGCTGTTCGGTCGTGGCCGTCCGGCTGCCGGTGTGATACCTGCCAATACACGGATTCACGGCCCAGGCGGAGACGAATGTACCCATGGCCCATCCTGATGGGTTTCCTGCAACATCCGGGGCCGTTTCAGCCGCCCCAGGTGGCCGCTCATGCCCGGGTTGACGCAGTCCGTCCGGCGTCCGAAGATACTTGAAGCCGTTCGAGACCCCGGCCCACACGACATGAACCGCGCATTCGCCCCGTTGTCCGATTCCTCATCCCTTCGCCCGGCCCCGGCGCCGCGGCATGAATCGATCTTCCAGCCTGCCATGTCCCCATCCGATGCTTTCGCTCCGGTCTCCCGCCTGCCCGCCGTGTCGCTGCAGTCCATCCATTCGCCGGGGGGGCGCCTGCGGGGCGCTGCGCTGGCACGGGGCATCCAGGCGGCCCTGCTGGGCATGGGGCTGGCGGCGCTGGCTGCCTGCAGCACACCCGGCAGCAGTTCCGGGGGGAGCGGTGCCGACTACAGTACCAATTCGTCGATTTCCGGGGCGGCCAGCGTCAGCAGCCCGGCGTCCGAGCGCGTGCTCGATGGTGTGGTGGACCTGGCGCTGACCGACCGCGTGACTGGTAGCTTCGACGAGGCGCGTGCGCACCCGGTCGGTACGGTGAAGGATGGTCAGTCGCTGTACCTGTACCTGCGTTCCACCCGGCCCCTGGGCGAGATTGCCCACCCGGCCGACCCCTACGGCAAGAATTCGTTCTCGGGTTATCCGCATCTGTTCGTGCAGATCGGTGACAACCAGAGCCTGCGCATCATCAATACCTGCTATGTGACGCTCACCCCGGCCGAAGCCAAAGCCACCGAGCTGATCGTGCCGCTGGCGCCGCTGTCGAACCGCGTGGGGGATCTGCCCACCGACTGCTGGCTGGAGACGGTGACCCATCTCGAACCGGTGCGCCAGACGCTGGAAGTGCGCCTGGCCGGCTTCCCCGGCAAGTTCGAGAGCTGGCTGCCGGTGCCCGACCTGCTCGGCGTGGTGGCGGTCGATACCGACCTGTCGGGTGGCAGCGCGGCCTGGGGCCGGATGCTGCGCGCCAAACCGGTTGAATCCCCCGCGCTGCCAGCAGCCGGGCGTGCCGGCAAGACGGCCGCAGCCGGGGGTGCGTCCGGTACCGCGGGCGCTGCCGGTGCCGCAGTATCCGCCCGCAAGGCCGAGGAAGCCCGCCGTGCCGAGGAGGCCCGCAAGGCTGAAGAGGCCCGCCGTGCCGAAGAAGCGCGCAAGGCAGAGGAAGCCCGTCGTGCCGAGGAGGCCCGTCGCCTCGAAGAAGCCCGCAAGGCGGATGAGGCACGCCGTGCCGAGGCCCTGAAGGCAGCCCAGGCGGCACAGGCCGAACGCGCTGCCCGTGCCGCCGAAGAGGCGCGTCAGGCCGAAGCCGCCCGCAAGGCTGCCCGTGACAAGGCCCAGAGCCCCATCACCCGTAACGAGATCTTCCCGCTGAACCGGGCGGGCAGTGCGGTTGCACAGGGCGGCGCCGCTGCTGTCGGTGGCGCGGCCGCGGTGGCTGGTGGTGCAGCCTCGGCGGCTGGTGCTGCCGCTTCGGCCACCACGGCCCAGCCTGCAGTACCCGTCAACAGTCGCGCCGCCACGGCCGCCTCGACGGCGGCAGCCGTCAAGGGCGCTCGCGAAAGCGCTGCCCAGCAGCCGGTCAAGCCGATCAATACCATGCCGGCTGGCGCCCGGCTGACCGCCGTGACGCCGTTGCGCCCGGCGGCCCGGCAGGCCGTGGGTACCCAGCGCATGGCCCACCAGCTGCAGAGTCTGACCAGCACGCTGCTGGGACGTGAGCCGAGCGAGACCTATTTCATCGATCGCCGCTGGCAGACCCAGCGCGAACCGGGCGCACCGCGCAGCACGGCCCGCCAGACCATCCATGCGGTGGCCGTGTTCCGCGGCGAGGAATGCAGCTGGCAGTCGCTGCTGGTGATCCGCCGTCCGGGCTCCGGCACGCTGACCGAGGTGGTGGCCGAGGGGGATGAGGTTCGCATTCCCTGTCCGGACCTGAAAGCCGCGCCCTGATGGCGGAGCAGGCGTCTTCGCGCCGGCGATGGCTGGCGGATTCTCCACTGGGCATCCCGGCCTACCGGCAGCTCTATACCGGAGCCGTGACCACCTCCATGGCCTACACCATGCAGTCGGCCATGGCCGGCTGGCTGATGGCCGGGCTGAGCGGATCCGCGCTGCTGGTGGGGCTGGTCCAGGCGGCCAGCACCCTGCCTTTTCTGCTGTTCGGGCTGGTGTCGGGGTCGCTCTCCGACGTGTTCGACCGTCGCTACATTCTGGTGTTCACCCATCTGATGATGGGGCTGGCCACGGCCGCCGTCGGGCTGATGGCCCAGCACGGTTCCCTGCAGCCCTGGTCGCTGGTGGCCTGCACGCTCCTGTGCGGGCTGGGCTACACCTTCTACCAGCCGGCACAGCAGGCTTCGATCAATGGTCTGGTGCCGCGCCCGCTGCTGCCCAAGGCGGTGGCGCTGGGTTCCGTGGCCTTCAATGCCGCCCGTTCGGTGGGGCCGGCGCTGGCTGGCCTGATCGCAGCCACGCTCGGTGAAGGGCTGGCCGTGATGGCGGCAGCGCTTTTCTTCCTGCCGATGCTGCCGGCCGCCCTGCGGGCACTGCCGCCGCAGCCACCGGCCTACAGCACGGGCCGCGAAACCCTGTGGGCCGGCATCCGCTGTGGCATGCGCTTTGCCGGCCATGCCCACGTGCTGCGGGCGGCGCTCATCGTCAACTTTGCCTTCTGCTTCTGTGCGGCCGCCCTGTGGGCGATGTTCCCGCTGGTGGCGCAGCAGCGTCTGGGTCTGGCGGCCGATGGCTATGGCTTTCTGTACAGCACCTTTGGGCTCGGTGCCGTGGCCTCGGCCCTGTGGCTGCCGCGCTTTCTGCGCCAGGGGCCCGGTGCCGGACGCATCGTGCGGGGTTCCCTGTGGTTCTGGAGTGCAGCCAGCCTGACGGTGGGGCTGTCGCGCTGGGTACCCCAGGCCGTGGTGGGCACCTTTCTGGCCGGCATGGCGTGGGTGGGCGTGCTGGCGGGCCTGTCCACGGTGGCCCAGAGCATTGCGCCGGCGTGGGTCCGTGCCCGCGCCGTGGCCAACAACCAGATTTCCGTGCAGGCCGGACTGGCACTGGGCAGCCTCTTCTGGGGGGCCGTGGTGAACGTGAGTGGCCTGCAGCAGGTGCTGATCGCGTCGGCCGTGCTGCTGGCCGTCTTTGCCGTACTGGCACGGCGTCTGCCGGTGCGGCTGGGTACGGACGAGGATGTGACGGCCGATGACTACATGGTGCGCCAGCTGGACACCATGGACGGGCAGGGCGGTGATGTTCCCTCCCGGCCGGCAGCCATGGAGATGCCGGATGGCCGCTATCGGGTGAGCGTGGGTTATCGTGTCCGCGCGGGGCAGGAAGCCGCATTCCAGCGTGCGATGCAGGGGATGCGCGAAAGCCGCCTGCGCAACGGCGCTTCCCGCTGGCAGCTGCGGCAGATGCCGGTGGCGGGAGGGGCCTCTGTCTGGGAAGAGGTATTCCTGCTGCCCTCGGCAGCAGAATGGCAGCGCTTTCCGGAGCGGATGACCCAGGCCGACCGCATGGTCTTCGAAGGTGTGCTGGCCGTGCTGGCCCCCGCCAGCGGCGGTACTGACGGCCAGCCGGAGGCCGGGACACCCCCTAGGGAGACACTATAATCGGAAGCAGTACAGCTGCTGCCGGAGGGTGCCATCCGTATGAAACGCGTGACCCGACAACGCACCGAGATCCTGCGGGTCATCGACGAGTCCGAACGGCCGCTGGGGCCGCAGGAAATTCTGCAGGCGGGCCGCGAGGCCATTCCCTCGCTCAGCATTGCCACCATCTACCGCACGCTGCGCGACCTGCTGGCCGAGGAACTGATCAAGACCGTGGCCCTGCCGGGCGACAGCCCGCGCTACGAGAGCCTGCACGCCCACGCCCATCACCACCACCACTTTCAGTGCACACGCTGCCAGAAGGTGTTCGACATCCACGGCTGCCCGGGCAGCCTGCAGGGCATGGAGGTGCCGCCTGGCTTTCAGGTGGACCACCACGAGGTGACGCTCTACGGCCTGTGTGCCGACTGCGTGGGGGTGGGTAGCTGATACGCGCGCCGAAGGGCGATGGCTTCGGCCTACAGCACGTGTTCGAGGAAGGCGCGCGCGCGCTCGTGCTGCGGGTTCTCGAAGAAGGCGCGGGCAGCGCGCTCCTCCACGATCTGCCCCTTGTCCATGAAGCAGACCCGATGGGCCACCTCGCGGGCGAAGGCCATTTCGTGGGTAACGACCAGCATCGTCATGTGTTCGTGGGCCAGCTGGCGCATCGTGCGCAGCACCTCGCCGGTCAGCTCCGGATCGAGCGCCGAGGTGGGCTCGTCGAACAGCATGATGTCCGGGTCCATGGCCAGCGCCCGGGCGATGGCCACCCGCTGCTTCTGGCCGCCCGAGAGCCGGTTGGGGTAG
>ERZ773099.1534-NODE-1534-length-16973-cov-8.781653_pt1 | contig 16973 bp, 17 predicted proteins | sample MGYA00511120_ERZ773099 | MGnify/ENA primary metagenome ERZ773099 (study PRJEB29015, sample SAMEA2738012) | human oral metagenome | biome: human oral; feature: human-associated habitat; material: dental | place: China | collected 2104 ...
ATTTAAACTAACTATAAGTTTATTATCTTGAACTTTAATTCCAACAGAAGTTCTGTCAGTCTTTTTGTTATAATAATCTTCAGCACCCTTTATTACAAACATTCTGTAAACTTCATCAGATTTTGAATTTTCTAAGCTATCAAGCCAGCTATCTAAATAAGTCTTAGCAGTTATTTTTTCGCCATCAGACCATTTTAAATCATCTCTTAGTGTAAAAGTCCATTCCTTAAAGTCATTAGAATGCTCTATACTTACTACACTTACAAGTCTAACTCCTTCTGTTTTTAGCTCAGTCAAGCCTTCAAAAAGTTGAGTTAATAATGCTCTCTCATTTCCAGAATAAGATTGAGGATTCAGCTTATATTCCTGTTTTGGCATAACGGTATAGAAGACTTGCTCAATCTTCTCACTTTCCTCTGTTCTATCATCTCCACAAGCAAACAATAGAGAAGTTAATATAGAAACTAATAAGAATTTAAAAATTTTCATTGTTTTCTCTCCCTTAATTTTATAAAATTAATGTAATATATTTTAACATATTTTTTAAAATTTTTATACTAATAATAGTTTCTAAAAAAAATATCTTGACTTATAAAATAATATATTATAAAACTATTTATAATGAAATTTTTTAGGAGGATTTTATGTTACATTATTTAGAAGTTGGAGGACCTATCCTATGGGTGCTTGTTATCATTTCCATAGGAGCTTTTGCTGTTGTATTAGAAAGAATTGTATTTTTTGCAAGGAATGAAAAGAATGTTGGAAGTAATTTTAAAGATGAAATACTTTCATTAGTAGCTAATAAAAAGATAGATGAAGCTATTGCTCTTTGTGATACTAAGAAAAGTTGTGTTGCATCTGCTATAAAAAAATTTTTACAAAAAGCTCCCAAAGGAATAGATGTTCAAGACTATGAATTTATTTTAAAAGAAATTACTATTAAAGAAACATCACCCTATGAAAGTAGATTAAATCTTTTAGCAAGTGTTATAAGTATTTCTCCAATGCTTGGGTTATTAGGAACAGTTACAGGTATGATTAGAGCATTTACTAATATTTCAAAATATGGTACTGGAGATGCAGCTATTGTTGCAGATGGTATAGCAGAAGCATTATTAACAACAGCAGCTGGACTTATGATAGCAATTCCAGTTATAGTTGTTTATAACTATTTAAATAGAAGATTAGAAAAAATGGAAAATGAAATAGATGATGTGGTAACTAATATAATTAATATATTTAGGAGATAAGAATGAGCAAATATAAGAAGAAAAGAGAGTCAGCTAAATTAGATTTAACACCACTTATAGATGTTGTTTTTCTTTTAATTATATTTTTTATGGTAACTACAACATTTAATAATTTTGGTTCAGTTCAAATTGATTTACCTAGCTCTACTATTCAACAAACTGACAAAAATAGAAGTATAGAAATTATAGTTGATAAAGATGGAAATTATCATATATCTGAGGATGGAAAGATTACCCAAGTACAATTTGCAGATTTAGATTCTTATCTAAAATCTGCAAAAGAAGCCACTGTTTCTGCTGATAAAAATTTAAAATATCAAACTATTATGGATGTTATAACTAAAATAAAAGAAAATGGTGTAGATAATTTGGGCTTAACTTTCTATGAATAGGTGATACTATGAAAAAATATATTTTAATATCTCTTGTACTTCACTTAATAGTATTATTTGGATTTGGAGTTATGCAAACAACTCAATTAGGAAAAGATGAACCCAAAAATCAAGTTGTCCCTATTGCCTTTGTTGCAAAGCAAATTTCTGAAAATCCAGGAGGGAAAGTTTTAGATACAGAGGAAAGAGAAAAACAAAGTCCTGAACCTCCAAAACCAAAAGTTGAAAAGAAAAAAGAAGAGAAAAAAACAGAAGAAAAGAAAGTTGAGAAAAAACCTGAAAAGAAAGAAATAGAAAATAATATTCCTAGTAAAGATGCTAAACCTGTTGAAAAACAATCAGAAACAACTACTTCTGAAAATACCAGTTCTACTGATAAAGGAGAAAATACTTCAAGTGATAATTCTTCTAGTAAAGGAAGTGGAGATGATGGATTTGGGTCAAACTTTATTTCTGATGGAGATGGAAGTTATATAGCACTTTCATCAAAAGGGATTAACTATCAGATAATAAATGAAGTAGAGCCTGACTATCCTTCACAAGCTGAATCAATAGGCTATTCAAAAAAAGTAAAAGTTACAGTTAAATTTTTAGTGGGGCTAAAAGGAAATGTTGAAAAAACTGAAATAACTCAATCACATAAAGATTTAGGTTTTGATGCAGAGGTTATGAAGGCTATTAAAAAGTGGAGATTTAAACCTATATATCACAATGGAAAAAATATAAAAGTTTATTTTGTTAAGACATTTGTGTTTGATCCTCAATAAGATAAAAAATAGAAATCAATTTGAAAAAAATTCTAAAAAGATTTCTATTTTTTATTTCATTTATAAGTTTACAACAGTCCCCACTTTAATTTTTAATAATTTATTATTCTTTTATTAGAGAATTAATTTCGTCAAGAATAGCCTTAGCATCTAACCCGTGAGCTTCAATTCCTTCTGCTAATGTTTCACCAGAAGCTATCATGCATCCTACACAACCTAATCCATTTCTTTGTAAAACTTCAATTATTACTGGGTATTTTTCAACTGCTTCCATTATATTCATATCTCCTGTAACCATTTCTTTATCCTCCTTAATCTTGTTTATAATTTATTATGTTTTAATTATAATAAAATTTACAATTCTTGTCAAGAATTAATAATCTAAAAATTAATAATATTATGAATAGGATGTGATATTGTCTTAAAATTTAATATAATATTTTATTATTTAGATTGGAGTTTGTTATGAAAAAAATTATATTAAATAGTATAAGCTTTAATTTTACTATTAAAATTTTATATGCCTTTAACAATTTTATCAATTTCAACTACTGTTTTTAAAATCTTTTCTAAATCTTTTAAATATAACATATTTGGCCCATCAGATTTTGCTTCTTCTGGATTAGGGTGAACTTCTGCAAATATTGCATCAACACCAATAGCAAGTCCTGCCCTTAAAAGTGGATAGACATATTCTCTATCTCCTGATGTAGCAGTTCCAAGTCCACCTGGTTTTTGAACTGAATGTGTTACATCAAAGACAACTGGATAATTAAACTTTCTCATTTCAAGTAAACTTCTCATATCCACTACCATATTATTATATCCAAATGTACTTCCTCTTTCACATAACATTATATTTTTATTTCCAGATTCTTCCATTTTAACAACTATATTTTTCATATCCCAAGGTGCTAAAAATTGTCCTTTTTTAATATTTATAGCCTTTCCTGTTTCAGCTGCTGCTATTAATAAATCTGTTTGTCTACATAAAAATGCTGGTATCTGTAAAATATCTGCTACTTTTGCAACTTCTTTACATTGCCAGGCTTCATGTACATCTGTAATAACAGGGACATTAAATCTTTCTTTTGTTTTAGCAAGCATTTTCATTCCTTCTTCTAATCCTGGCCCTCTAAATGAATAAATAGAAGAGCGATTAGCCTTATCAAAAGAAGCCTTAAAAATATATTCTATCCCTAGTCTGTCACAAATTTCTTTTATTCCTCCTGCAACTTCATCCATCAATTCTTGAGATTCCATAACACAAGGTCCTGCAATTAAAACAAATCTTTTTCTTCCACCAAATACAATGTTCCCAACTTTTACCTTATTTACATCACTAATTAACATTTTCCACCATCTTTCTTCTAACAATTTCTCTTCTTGCAATTTCTTTATCATCAAAATGCCATTTTTTTGTACCAATTATATGATAAGTTTCATGTCCCTTACCTGTGATTAATATTATATCATTTTTTTCTGCCATATTAACTGCTACTTTTATTGCTTTTTCTCTATCAGGTTCAAATATATAGTCATCTGATTTTATAAAACCTTTTTTTATGTCTTCAAATATTTGATCTGGAGATTCTGTTCTTGGATTATCAGAAGTAAGTATTACAATATCTGATAGGTCTTCTGCTGCCTTTGCCATTATAGGTCTTTTAGTTCTATCCCTATCTCCTCCACAACCAAAGATTGTTATTATTCTATTACCATTTTTAATATTTCTAGCTGCTACTATCACATTTACTAAAGCATCAGGTGTATGTGCATAGTCTACTATCACTTTATAATCTTGTCCACAATCTAAAGCTTCAAATCTTCCAGGTGCTGCTTTTATAGTTGAAACTCTTTTTAAAATTTCTTCCATACTGATACCAATTTTCAAAGCAATTCCAATAGCACCTAAGGTATTATATAAATTAAAATCACCTAGCAATGCAAATTTAACTTTTTCAATCTGATTTTTATATTTTATATCAATATAGCCATTATCTAAATAATCACCTTCTAAATCTCCTCCATCTATTCCATAAGAGATTATTTCAGGATTATCAACTATAAATTCATCATATAATCTTTTTCCATATTCATCATCAATATTGATTACAGAATTATTTATATCTTTCAGCTTTAAAAATAACTTTCTTTTGGCTTGAAAGTAATTTTCCATAGTTATATGATAATCTAAATGGTCTTGAGTTAAATTAGTAAATAGTGCATAATCAAAATCAATTACTTCTACCCTACCCAATTCAAGAGAATGAGAACTTACTTCCATTACAACATATTCAATTTTTTTCTTTAAAGTTTTGTCAAAAATTTTAATTAAATCAAGAGATTCAGGAGTGGTATTTACAGCATCAAATACTTCATCTCCCACTTTATATTCTATTGTACCTATACGAGTTATAGGGACATTTCCCATCAATTTCTCTATCATATAAGTTGATGAAGTTTTACCATTTGTTCCTGTAACACCAATAATCTTTAATTTTCTTTGAGGCCATTCATAAAAATTTGAAGCAATATAGCCAAGTTTATGTCTTATATTTTCTATTAAAACATAACTAACATTATGTTTCATCTCAACTTCTTTACTAACTATAATACAAGTTGCTCCATTTTTTACTGCACTATCTATATAGTCATGACCATCAACATTAGCACCTTCAAATGCCACAAATATATAGTTTCCCTTTATTTTTCTTGAATCATATTCTATACCATCATATTTTCTGTCTAAATTTACATCTTTTAAAACTTTATATTCTATCCCCGAAAAAATATTCATTATATCTCCTTATTTTCTATTTGCCAATCAATCTCTTTTTCACCTAAATTTTTTAAAATTCTATTCGCTTCACTAAAATGTTTACAACCAAAGAAGCCTCTATTTGCTGAAAGTGGACTAGGATGAACCCCTTTTAAAATATAGTGCTTGTTTGTATCTATAAATTTTTCTTTAGATTTAGCATTATTTCCCCACAATATAAATATTATTGGTTTTTCTCTTTCATTTAATGATTTTATTACATTGTCTGTAAAAGTTTGCCAACCTATTCCAGAATGTGAATTAGCCTGACTATCTCTAACTGTTAAGGTAGTATTTAAAAGTAATACTCCTTGTTTTGCCCATTTTTCAAGAAAACCATTATTTGGAATATATAGTCCTAAATCATCATGTAATTCTTTATACATATTTACAAGTGATGGTGGTGTTTTTATTCCATAATTTACAGAAAATGCAAGTCCATGTGCTTGTCCTTTTTGATGATATGGATCTTGCCCTAAAAGTACAACTTTTACTTCTGAATAAGGAGTAAGAAAAAAAGCATTTAGTATATCTCTTTTAGGTGGATAAACAGTGTAATTCTTATACTCTTCTTCAAGAATAGCTTTTAATTTCATAAAATATTCTTTTTGAAATTCCTCTTCTAAAATCTCTTTCCAATCATTATTAATTTTTGACATATAACACCTCTCATTTTAAAATAAAAAAGGAAGAAAAAACTTTCTTCCATATTTTACCATAAAATTATAATATTCAATAATTATTTATCATCTAATTCTTGGAAAATTTTCATTTTCTCATCCACATTTTTATTATGATGTTGTAAACATAATTTTGCTAATTCAAAATTAATATTTTTTAATTTTTTAAAAGCTATCTCTGGATGTTTTTCTAAAATCTTATCTCCAATTAAAACTCTTTTTATTCTTCTAAAAAGTCCAACTTTGCCTTTTCCACTATCATGTAAAAGTGCCAATTTTAAATAAATTTCCTGTGAAGATAAAATTTTATTAGACTTTACTTTCTGATAAAGATTATATGAATGCACTTTATCATAATTTTTCATTTTAGAAAAAATTAAAAATTCCTCTTTTGATAATACCTTTTTTACTTCACTATTCCATTCTTCTTTAAAATTAGAAAAAATATATAAGTAGACTTGCTTTACTCTTGAAATTAGCATACTATTGCCATTTTTCACTTAGAAGTCTACCATTATCATATTTTATTACAGTATCTAAACTTCCATCTTCTCTATATTTTTTCCAAACTCCATCTTTTCTCCAAGCTTTATATTTTCCTTCTTCTGAAACTTTTCCATTACTCCAATAGAATTTCCAATCTCCTGTACCATTTTCAAAAATACTTTTATGTAAAAGTTTTCCATTTCTATCATAAGATTCTATACCATTTATTCTATCATTTGAATAATAAACTATTGATTTTAATTTACCATTTTCATAATAAGATTTTTGTTGTCCATTTAATTTTCCTTTGGTATACATTTCAGAAAGTAATTTTACTTGTTTGCCTTTTGCAAAATATGCAGTTTCCCCATCTAAAACCCCATTTTTATATTCTTCATAAGATTCAATTTTATCATCAATTACAACTCCAAATACTCCTGTGAAAGGTATATCTGAGCCTTCTTTGTATGCAATCTTATCTTTCATTTTTCTTTCATAGATGTCAACTATTGAATTTTTATCAACTGTTCTTGTTGCACTTTCCTCTGGGATATCTACAATACTTTCATCAGTTTTTGAAGTTTTTTCAACTTCACTTTTAACAACCTCTTTTTTAGTTTTTTTATTTATTTTATCTGTTTTTCCTCCTACTATTTCATTTGAAATTTGATCAAGTGATTCAATTTCTTTTATTTCAGCATTCAATATTGAAAAGTTAAATAAAACTCCTGCTAAAATAAAAAACTTAGTAAATTTTTTCATTATTTTGTTCTCCTACTATTTAGAATAATTTGGTGCTTCTTTTGTTATTGTTATATCATGTGGGTGGCTTTCTATTAAACCTGCCCCTGTTATTTTAACAAATTTACCATTGATTTGTAAATCTTTTATTGTTTTAGTTCCACAATATCCCATTCCTGCTCTTATACCACCTGCAAGTTGAAATATCACATCTTTAACTGAACCCTTATATGCAATACGACCTTCTATTCCTTCTGGAACTAATTTTGAATTATCTCTTTCTTCTGCTTGGAAATATCTATCTTTTGAACCTCTTTTCATTGCAGCTATTGAACCCATACCTACATATATTTTGAATCTTCTTCCTTCAAGTATTATTTCTTCTCCTGGTGCTTCTTTTGTTCCTGCTAGTAATCCTCCAAGCATTACACAATCTCCACCAGCTGCTAAGGCTTTAACTATATCTCCTGATAATTTTATCCCTCCATCAGCTATTACACCAATATTTTTATCTTTACAATATTCATAAACATCATTTATTGCTGTAAGTTGAGGTACTCCAACTCCAGCTACAACCCTTGTTGTACAAATAGAACCTGGACCTATTCCAACTTTTACTGCTGACACTCCTGCTTCAATAAGTTCTTTTGCTGCTTCTGCTGTAACTATATTTCCACCAATTATATCTAAATTAGGAAAATTCTTCTTAATTTCTTTTATCACATCTATTACACCTTGTGAATGACCATGAGCAGAATCAACAGTTACAATATCTACTCCTGCCTTCACTAAGGCTTTAACTCTTTCTATTGTATCATGAGCAATCCCAACTGCTGCACCACATCTTAATTTTCCTAAATCATCTTTACAAGCATTTGGATATTGGATTATGTTGTCTATATCTTTTATTGTGATTAAACCTTTTAAATATCCATTTTGATCAGTTATTGGTAATTTTTCAATTCTATTTGCAAGTAAAATTTCTTTTGCTTGTTCCAATGTTGTTCCTACAGGAGCAGTAATTAACCCTTTACTTGTCATTATATCTCCAACAGGCTGATCAAGTTCTTTACGATATTTAATATCTCTATTTGTAATTATTCCTATTAATTTCCCATCATCTTCTATTACAGGTAAACCAGAAATTTTATATCTACTCATCAATTCTTCTGCTTGATAAACTCTACTATCTTTATTAAGTGTTATAGGATTTGTTATCATTCCACTTTCTGATCTTTTTACTCTGTCAACCTCAGCTGCCTGTTCTTCAATAGACATATTTTTGTGAATAAAGCCTATTCCACCTTGTCTTGCAAGAGCTATTGCCAAGTCTGATTCAGTAACTGTATCCATAGCAGCACTTAAAATTGGTAAATTTAATGTGATTTTTTTTGTAAGTCTTGTTTTTAAACTAACTTCATTAGGAAGCACATTAGATTTTGCAGGTATTAATAGAACATCATCAAAGGTTATTCCTTCTTTTACAATTTTTCCATTCATCATTTTTTTCTCCTTAATATCAATAAAATTTTATATAGATAGTTTTAACACTTAATTATAAATTTTTGATATTATAGCACAAAAAACAATCTTTTTAAATACTATTTTTCTCTCCCCAATCACACATCATATTCAATATTGGAATCAAAGTTCTTCCTTTTTTAGAAAGACTGTACTCAACTCTTGGGGGAATGTACTGACCCCAAAAAGTTGGACAAATTTAATTTAACTTATCAATAAGGATTGACTTCTGTAATAAACAGAAGTTAATCCTTTTAATTTCCCCTTTATCTCTCTATTCTTCAAGATTATATATTATTAATTTAGTTAAAAAACATTTATTCCAGCTCTTTTATATATTTTTCTTCAGGTGACATAGCAATTAAAATAACACTTACTATAAATAAAATACTTGCTACTATAAAATTTAATTGAAATTTTGTATTAAATAAAATTATTTCAAAAATTATAGTCCATATAATATAGCTAACATTTAAAGAAATTCCTCTTGCAACACCTATAATAGACATAGAATAATACCATAAAAAAAATGATAGAGAACCTATTACTGAAATTAAAGCTATATACAAAACAATATTGGATTTAAGAACTATAAAAACTAAATTATAAGCTCCTATATATGGTATAATCAAAAAACTATAAAATATTGTTGAGGTTAATTGTCTTATAAAAATGGCAATGCTAGGTTCTATATCTGTATTCTTATATTTTAAAATATAAGAAGCTATTAAACCTTCCAAAGCCCACCCAAAAATACACAACATTAAAGAAAATATACCTAGTATAGAGATTTTATTTGAGTCCATCTCATTTATTTGAAAATTTAGTATAAATATCCCTACCATGTTTATCAGTACAGCTATAATCATCTTTAAGTTTATTTTTTCTTTCAAAAAAATTACTGATAAAATAGTTCCTACAATTAAATATGTGGAAGAAAATGAAGCTGTATAAGAAGCTCCCATATATTTTATTCCTAAAAGATAGCCACTCATACCTATGGGACCACCAAATAATGCACCTAAAAAAATTAAAAATATATTTTTAGATTTTATAGTCTTTTTCAATTCAAAAAATTTCTTTTTTTTCCACAAATAGAAGAATAGCCATATTGATGAAAAGAAATCATGCAAAAATACTATTACCAATACGGGAATAAACATTTTTTCTATATAAGAATTAAAAATAGCATTTTTAGTAATTAAATTATTAATTATTGTATATAAAGCCCAAGTTATCCCAGAAAAAATTCCTGCAATTACTCCATATCTATAAGATTTATCCATAATTTTAAATCCTCCAATCTTTTTTGGGCACTAGCTAATCTTTTTATTCCATATTCTCCAAAAGAAACTCCATTCATTTCTTTAAATATTGTCCATATACTCCACAAAAAATCTTGACAAATCTTATGAATTTCCATTCTTATCTTAATAGTTGAATTTATACTATTTTCAAAATAATAATCTAAAAGTTCTTTTTCTTCATCATCTGATAAATTAGATTCTATTGAAAATGCTGCTAAATCCCATATAGGATCATTTAATCCTGAGTATTCCCAGTCAATTAGAAATAAATTATTTCCTTTTTTCAAAAAATTTTCTGGAACAGTATCATTATGGCAAGAAACTAATTCTATATTAAAAGATTTTAAAACTTCTTTTAATTTTAAGACTTCTTTTTTTAACTCAGAATATCCCTCATAGAACTTTCCATCTTCTTTATTTATTAATTCTTCATATCTTTTCATCTCTTTAAAAGGGTCAAATATATTTGGAAATATTATTTGAGAATTATGTAATTTTTTTAAAATAAAAGCAACTTCCTTCAAATTATATTTTGCATTACTAGGTGTTAACATTTCTGAATTATTTATATATTCAGATAATTTAATTCCACTTTTTTCATCAAAAAAATACAAATTAGAATCTATGTTTATTTTTGATACCAACTTCAAATTATTCTTTTCATTATGCCTATTTATTATACTTTCAGTTCCTTCTCCAGGCTTTCTCAAAACATATTTTTTTGAGTTTATTTCAACTAGATAATTTTTATTTGTCATTCCTCCAATAAATTCGATATTTCCTATATCTTTTAAATCAATTTTTAAGTTTGATATTAATATTTCTTTTAATTTTTGTATTTCATTTTGAAAAGAATTAATTGGTAACATATCTTTATAACTTTTATCCAACTCAATAAGCTCTTCTAAATTATCAATTTCATAAATTATATTATCGTGAATTTTTTCAATACCTATATCAAATTCATGAATATTTTCTTTAATTATATGATCCCAATAATATTTTTTTAATTTTATTTCATCTTTTACATATATTTCAACAATTTTTTTTAATTTTTGACAATCTTCATTTGTAAAAAATGAAATACCTGACATAATATAGTTTTCTGAACCACCTATTTCTACTTTTCTTATTTTTCCATCATTATTTAATAATAACTGCCATTCATTATTAAACATATTTATTTTTTTAGAAAAATATTTTGATTCATCTACTTCCTTTTTAAAAATATTTCTTGTTAAGTAAATATCACCATCTAAAATATATGAATCTTTTAAAAATTCTCTTACTAAATAAAATGAATAGATGTTATTGTACTCTTTATATTTAGGATTGTAAATAAGCTTTACTTCTTTGTATTTATCCCTAAGATATTCAAACTTATCTTTCATATAACCTGTAACAATAACAATCTCTTCTATTCCTTCTTGTAAAAGATATTCTATATTCTTTTCTATCATGGGTTTTCCAAATATTTTTATCAAAGGCTTTGGAGTTGATAAAGTTAAAGGATTTAGTCTTGTTCCCATTCCTGCTGCTATTATTATTGCATTCATTATATACTTCCTCCTTTATACTATTTTCTATCTATATTTTTTCAGTTTCGTTGTTATCTATAATAAAACTTATAGCTATAATAGTAAAAACCAATTGATATATCTTTTCAAAATAAAAACTTACTTCAATTAATCCATAAAAGTTTATAAATAGAAAAACCAAAATTGCTAATAATTTTATATATTTTTTTAACCTATCTTTCTCTCTAAAATAGTTTTTTAGAATACTAATAAAAAGATTTATTAAGAAAATAATATATGCTATTAAAGTCAACGAACCTTGAGTTACAGCTGTCTCTATAAAATTATTGTGGTAATGAGTTACATGATACGACTTTATGTTACTATTTTGATATTTATAAAAACCTTCCCCTAATAAAGAAAATTCTTTTGTTTTTTCTATACCTTCCATAAATATTGTATATCTTGCATCTTTTTTTATTTTTTCTTTACTTGTTATTGAATTTTCTATTCTATTTACTACTCCGATTTTATCTATCCTACTTGTATACTTAAACAAAGAAAACATAAGTGCGAAGGTTATACTTGCAATAATTAATCCTTTTTTCCAATCTAGTATAGCAAAAATTAAAATTATTGTTGATGGTATTGCTAAAAAACTTCCTCTTGATTGAGTAAAAAATACTAACATCAAAACAGTTATTGTATAACAAGCTAATATAATTTTTATACATATATTTCTATAATAGATGAAAGAAAATAGACCTAGAAACAAGTATATTCCAACTTCTGCTGCATATTTTGGAGTAGATATATTACCAACTATTCTGTAAGATGTAATAACATCTAAATGTTCATAAACATCTATAATCCCTTTATAAATAGAAGAAATTGAAATAAGTAATAATATTGGTAATATATATTTTGTATATTTATCTTCTAATTTATAATTTAATAAAACTAGCATAAATCCAATACTAAATATTGTTGCATGTGAAAAAACATAAAATTTATCACTTCCCTTTTCATCAACAATAATATAAGAAATACTAACTAAAATAAGATAAATAACACTAATTATAATGTCTCTTTTATGTATTAAATATCTTTTTATACCATTTTTAAAAGAATAAATAGAGATTAAAAACATTATAAATATTGAAATGATATCTTTTGTATCTCCACCTCTACGAGATAAAAAAAATAGATACACAAGCATTGAAACTACTATCAAATTATTTAAAAACTCATGTTTTTTACTACTAACATTCATATTAAATCTTCCACCCTTTTTCCCTTAGTTTTTTTTTGTATTTTTTAATTTTTTCCACTAGAGGAAGTTTTTTTATTTTTTTTATGAATAATGCAAAATAGTAGAATATATTTTTTAAATATGGATATTCCATTTCTTTATATGAGTCCATTTTCATAGTTAACATATCATAATGGGCTCTATAATTTCCAAAAAACATTTTCTTTCCTTGAGTATCTAAAATAAAAATATTCCCATTAGAATTTAAAAAATTACTTGGATTAAAATCACCATGATAAAAACCTTTTTTATGAATCTTTTTCATTAAATTCACAAGAATTTCCAAATTTCCTTCTTCTGTACCAATTACTCTTTCCATTAACAACAAAGAATACACTATCATTCCATTTTTTCTTTTTGTAATTGCTATAAGAGGTTTCACATATTCTTTAATTTTATATGTATTAATTAATTTATTGATATTAATAAGTGTAGTTAAAGCTTCACCTTTTTTGAAAAAACTCATTAATTTTCTTTGAGGTATTATATATTCATTTCTTGGCTCTTTAACAATATAGTTATTTCCATCAATTTCTATTGCTGAAACATAGTTTCTTTTCGTATCTTTTAAAATTTTTATAGTTTTATAATCATTCTTTATTATTTTTTTTCCAACTTTCATATATTTATCTTCATAATAAAATATATTAAATCCCTTATACTCCACTTGTCTTAACATAATTATTTCCTTATTTTAATATTGTTATTTTTATATCATCTCTTGCTTCTGAACAACCATTTTTACAAAAATAGTCTTTATTTGAAAATATTTCTTTTTTTCTTTTATAATAATATTCTTCATTCATAGAATGTTTTTTTGTAGGATCACTATAATGCCATAAATGTATTTGCATATTAGGAGTTTTTAACTCTTTGCCCTTTATACCTGCAACATAAAGCCTATTACCAAAATCATCATCTTCTTCTCCCCAGCCATTATAGTTTTCATCATAACCATTTACTTTTAAATAATCACTTTTCATTACTGCATAGCTCATTCCTACAAGCTTTATTCCTCTTTTTGATAGTTTTAAAATATTTAAAATTCTTCTTTTTCTATCAGTTCTCAAAGTTCTATTTACACTTTCAAGATAATCTTTAGGTAAAGGTTTTAATAGATCTTCATATTTATTTGATAATTCTATTTTTTTTAAAATTATATCTTTTTCTTCTTCATTTACTGAAATAGGTCTACAAAGAAGAAAACATCCTTTTTTTATATTTTTTTCCATATATTCAATATATTCTTCACCAAAGATTAAATCTTGATCACAAAAAACTAAAAATTCACCTTCTGAATTTATAACTCCATTATTCAAAGCTCTTGTTTTTCTAAAACCTTTATCTTCTTGATAAATATGTTTTATTTTAAAAAAAGCTTTTGGAATCAAATCAGCAATATAATCTAGTATTTGTTGTGAAGAACCATCATCTGTAATAATTAACTCATCAATTTGCCTACTCTGTCTTAAAAGGCAAATAAAAAGAGCTCTAAAATGTTCTAATCTATTATAAATAGGAACTATAACTGATATTTTCATAGTTGATCTCCTTATCTATTTTATTTTCATCTTAACATTATAACATAAAATGACCTTTTATAAAAAATAATAGTCTTTTATTTTTTCTTATTTTATTATATAATAATTTAATTATTTTTATCTTGGAGGATTTTATGTTAAAAAAAGTCTGGAAACAAAAATTATTAAATTCTTATGTAAAATTTTTTTTTAAAGAACCTAAAATTAATGATAATATTTTTATTACTTCCACAGATGGTATTGGAGATAATATAATAAGATTAAATTTACTTGAAGAAATTTTAAATCAATATGGTAATGATAAATGCTATATTCTTTGTGATATAAAAGTAGTTCCTTTGCTAAAAAAAATTGGTTTCAAAAATATTATAGTTTTTACTAAAAGAATGAGACGATATTTATTTGGAAAAATAAAGTTATTAAAATTTTTGTATCAAAAAGGATTTAATAAAATTATTTCTTTGGAGTATGATCAACATGACTTTGATATTCAATATTTTAAAAATTTAGATTCTTATTGTTTAGATAATAAATTCCATCCTGAAATGAATCAATATTATAAATGTGTTATTTCAACTGATTTTAAAATAACTGAGGAAACAATAGTAAAAGCTTTTAAAATTTTATTTAATAAAAATATTGTAGAACAAAATGCTATTCCTAATTTAAGAAAATACTATTCCAAAAAATTAGAAAATATTGATACTTTAGTTGTTGGAATTGGTGCTGGAGCAAGAAATAAAATGCTAAAACCTAATTTACTGTGTGAGATTCTTAAGTTATTTATAAAGAAAAAAAACATTAAAAAAATTATTTTTTTAGGTGCTGGGGATAGTGATATAAAATATTTAAATGAGATGAGAAAATATATTAATTTTATTGATTTTAATATTAAAAATTTAGTAAATAAAATTTCTCTTGATGAAAGTATTAATATTATTTCAGAATATCAGTATTATCTTGGATTTGAGTCAGGTTTATTTCATGTAGCTGCCTCTTTAAAAATTAAAACTTATGGGATTTTTACAAAGATTAATGAATTTTCTCATAACAATTGGGAAAATGTTACTATTTTTTATGGAAAACCTTGTATCTCAGATAAGAATGAATATTTTGGAAATTCAGAATTGAACAATATCTCCCTTGATGAAGTAGAAAAACTTTTATAATTCAACTTTTAATAAATAAAAATATGGAAATTAAACTATACCTCTAATCTTAGATTTAAGATTTTTAAAGTAGTTTAGATTTCCATATTTTACTTCTTAATTTAAGATTAATCTTTCATACTCTTTAATTACTTCTTCTTTACTAAATTTTTGAATTTCTTTTTTTATTAGTTCTTTATCTATATTGTTATTTTTTAAAGATTCTACAATATAATAAGCAAGTTTCTCATAATCTCCAATTTCATATAAATCTCCAATTTTTCCATTTTCTAAAATTTCCTTTGGTCCAGTTGGACAAGCACTTGAAATTACCTTTTTCTTTAAAATTAAAGCTTCAATTAATACAGTTGGTAGTCCTTCGTACTTTGAACTGTGAACAAATATTTTTGCCTGTTTTAACCAAGGATAAGGGTTTTTTATACTTCCCAATAGAATTACATCTTTTTCCATATTTTCATCTTTAATCATCTTTTCAATTTTCTCTCTGTCAGGTCCATCTCCAAGAATTAATAATTTTTCAGATATATTTGATAATTCTTTTGCTTTTTTAAAACCTTTAATCAATGTTGGGAAATCTTTTTGATGAATTGTTAATCTAGCAATAGCAATAATAAAATCTTCATCATAATATTTATTTTCTACTCTTTCTTCTGATAAATTTAAAATTCTATCAAAATTAAATGGATTGTAAATTCTTAATAATTTATCTTTCAAAAAAGGAAATAGATTAGCTGTTTCTTCTTTCATTTCATCACATATTGTAACTATGTTATTATATTGTTGCAATCTTCTCCCTAGCCTTGCTATTCTACTTTTTTTTTCATACCAATTTTTAATAGAAGCATGTATCCAAGCTATTTTTTTATTGACATCTATCATTTTCAAATATTTTGAAAGTCCCATATCAAAATCTATAACTACATCATATTTTTTATTCTTTACTAATTTTTTTAGATTAGACTTTTTGATATAACTCTCATAATTCATCAATAAATTATAAGCTATCTTATAAAATATATTTTTCTTTTTTCTCCTAAAAAAATCAGTAATTTTTATTAATTTCTCTGATTTTAAATAAAAAATTTCTATTTCTTTTGGTATATCTTTTTCAAAAACATTCAAAGTTTCAGTTCCATCCTCTATTACTAAGTCAATATCCATTTGATTTTTATCTATATTTTGTAAAACTTCTACTAAAACTCTTTCAATTCCTCCCATTCTAAGACTTCCATTATAAAATAATACTTTTTTTTTCATGTAAACTCCCTTATTTTCAATTTTTCTATATCAAAAATATTTGCTTGAATCTCATTATATAAAGTTTTTTACTTTTATATTTTTCTACTTTTTTATTAATTTAAACTCATTTCCTCGGTAATGTTCTGGTACTCTTTTTTCTTTTGGAGGCAAGTCCATATAACTATAATACATTTTTTTTAAATAAGTATCATAATTATTAGGAATGT
>ERZ773099.1538-NODE-1538-length-16956-cov-7.423703_pt1 | contig 16956 bp, 11 predicted proteins | sample MGYA00511120_ERZ773099 | MGnify/ENA primary metagenome ERZ773099 (study PRJEB29015, sample SAMEA2738012) | human oral metagenome | biome: human oral; feature: human-associated habitat; material: dental | place: China | collected 2104 ...
AATACCTTTTGGAGTTGATGTCAATAAAAAACTCCACAAAAACTTGACACCGTCCCGCAAAAATATAAAATTGACCCCCTTTTTTTTTTTGATATACTAGCCTAAAAGATATCTTTAATTGTAGTTTAAGCGAAGATACAAAAGATAACTGAAGTTGCGTACCCTCATTATCGGTGGTTCTAAACGCGGCTTATTCTTGAAGGGAGGATGGTTATCATGCAGAAAATGAAGCCCAAACACACCACTGCTCTGCGCAAGGTTGCAGTTGTTTTGGATGTATTGGCAACGATATACGTGACAGCGTTTATTTTCTGGATGTTCGAGTTGGCGGGCGATGCTTTCTCACAGAAGTTACTCAGGTTTTTCGTGGTAGCAACGCCTATGACCGTAGGTGCATATTCAATCGGCATAGTTGCTGCAGTTCACTGCAAAGCGTTTAAGAACGTGATCGGGATTGTCGCTGTTTGCATCGTTTATGTACTGATGATTTTTGGCTCGCTTGGCGCCCTCATGGGAATGGACGGTTGGTCTGATGTCATCGTGTTTTTTCTGCCTCATATAATCATAATAGGATACATAATCTTTACGCTGATTCAAAAGATAAAGACGAGCGTAAATTCAAATTGAAGCACCGTCTGAAACTGATTGTGATTGCTTTCTCCGGTCAATTTGTCCTCTGATTTTTGCGGAATCATACCGTAAAATTTCAAAATATGAACTTTCGGGAAGCGAACAATAGCGTAAGTTGGTAAATGAAAAGAGAGGTTGCGAAGCATTGTAATTGCCTTGCGCCCTCTCTTTTTCCGCTTTGTGCCTTTGAAAATGGCACGCCGGAACTATCTGCCTTTCAATTTCACGGATCCGGATTTTATTTCTTCACCGTAAAAGATCTGCCCGCGGTACTTTCTATATGGTTGCGCCGTTACATAATATTTCTTTCCACGCTCAAGCCCGCGAATGAGCTTATCAAAGGTGAAGATCCTACCGGCTCTCACGCGGAGCGCCTGCGACTTTCTCCTCCCTCCGCGGGCGAGATTTGCTTTTCCGTTAAGTGCGCGGGGTATTGAAAGTTTTCTTGTAACAGCCTTCTTCATATTGCGATTTTTGCTGCATCTCACGACGAATCCGCTACCTTTGAGAATCTTACCGCCTTTGAAAAATCCACTGCCTTTTTTCACCGTTTTGAAGCCGACGGAAAGCGATCCGTTTCTGTTCGTCTTACGCAGTTTTATCTTCATTCCGGCGATGAAGCATTTACGGCTCACACTCGTCAGTTCTTTTCCGTCTGATCCCATTGCACTGCATTTTACCGTATAAAGGCTGCCCTTGCTTAATTTTGATATAGAATACGATGTGCCCGCTACATTCACGCTGTTTGCGTTTGCATTCCCCGTATTGACGCTACCTATATTTGCTTTTCCCGTATTGACGCCGTTTGTGTCGATGTCCCCCGCATTCGAGTTCTTTCCGATCTGACGCCAGCTCACTCTGTACGACACCGCCTCCGGGACTCTGTTCCATTTCAGTACTATCCGTCTTTTAGAGGCCTTGACTTTCACAATCTTATCAGGTCTTCCGAGCGGACTTGCACTTTTCCCCGTATTTGAAATGTTCCGATCGGATTTGCGCCCCTTATCCGTATCGGACTCAGGTGTTTTTCTCTGTGCGTTCGGGGCGTTTTTTTCCTTTCCGGAGTCGGGCATTCCCTTGTCATCATCCTGCTTGCCCGGATCAGAGGTTTCATCTTTTATCCTTTGCTCTATCTCCCGGATCCTGCCTTCAACATCACGCAATTTTTTAAGGTTGGCGACCTCCGCTTTGTCCGCATCGGAAAGAGGTTCATATTCCGCGTATATTTCTTTTACTCTTTCTTTGTACGCTTCATAGTTTTTTTCATTGATAAGGCTCAATTTAGGCAGCTTTCCTATAGCCTGCATCACTTTCTTTGCCGCATACGGGATTATTCCCTTAGGGTTCACGTCCGGCGCCTCAAGCCACGTATTCATACTTTCTTCAACAGTATAATCGTTTATATAATGCCACACTATGGCATCTCCGTCTTCAACCGTGCATTGCTTGAGTCCTACCTGAGGATGCTCGCCGTTAACCGTATACATCCATCCTGAATTCGGACCGTTTGATTTTTCATTCAGCCACGCTCCGCCAAGCGACTCGGGTTGCGTTATCCCTTTTACATAGTTATTATCCGCTCCGTCTTCCTTAAGACCCGCGCTTTCGGTCGCATCTTTAAATACATCGTAGACGGTTATTTTCTTCTCCGGGTCATAGTAAAGATTTTCGGTCGCTATCCATGTTGTATACCGTTTATGCAAACCGTCATTGCCCAATATGTCATCGCCTATCAGCCTGAACGTAACCGACTTCTTATCTTTTATGGCGTGTCCGCCGCTTCCTCCCTCGACATAGGCTACTACCCTGCTGAAAGTAAGAATATTTCTTCCCTCGCTGTCTTTCTTCTCCGCCGTTATGATGTGTACAGGGTCGTTTGCATTCATCTTTTTAAGGGTAACCGTACCGTCGCTTGAGGTTGTTCCTACTTTTACATTGTTGTCTTTTATGTCGGCTCCCTCTATCGGTTCCTCACCTTCTCCGCCCGTTTCACCTATAATGTTGCCTGTGAGTTTCAGCTTTACGGGTTCTCCTTTCTTCACTTTTACTTCGTTCTTATCGAAACTGCAGTATGTCATGCCCGGATAGCCCTTGCTATAATAGTAAACTATGTCGTCGCCGGCTTTTGTTTCATATTCCGCAGGGTTATCTATTTCCTTTCCGTTTATCCGGCAAATCCAGCGACCGTCTTTGAATACTCCCGTAAGTTTCAGCTGTGGTTTCAACTTCCCTTTGCTGCATGTGAAAGCTATGCGCATAGATTCCGGCATGGCTTCTATTGCTCTTATCATGGCATGGAGCGCTGTATATCTCCCGCTGTTGTATTCGACGTACTTCTGCTTTGCAAGATCAAGAACCGCGCTGTCCGAACTCATCTTTGTGCCGGCCTTATATAGCGGGATCGCCGAATCACTCTTTATGCTGACGGTCACGGTATCGTTTTCGCCGTAAGAAGGACTGTCTGCAAGCGCGGGAACATCAACCCTCTGATTTTCTTCCTTTCCGACTTCAAAGTCCTTTGAGATTGCAAGGTGACCCGGAGCGGAAGCTATGTACGAGTAACTCCCCCGAAGAAGCCTATAACTGCCGTCTTCCCCGGCAGCCACCGTTTTTCCCTTTTTGGTCTTTACGATGATGCTCGTATCTTGCGTTTCAGTATTGAAAGTTACGGTTTTAGGACCCTCCAGAGCAGGTATGTTTATGACCTGCGTAGGATTCCCGTCATCCGTGTTCACAGTAAATTTCACAGATTCCGAGCTTATATATCCCTTTTTCGACGCCGTATACGTATACTCTCCGGACGCCAGTCTATATGTGCCCGAATTGCCCTGCTTGGGAGAAACGATTCTGCCCTTATCATTCTTTACCGTGATATCGGCGCCCTCCGTCTCGGATACCAGTGTCACGTCTTTCTTCTTTATGACGCCATGACGTTTTATCTTGATTGTATAGGTGCTTCCAAACTCTTTAGCCTTCTCCGCCGTGGTTGAGAGATTGAGCCTGACAGTGGTGTCGCCCAAAGGATTCAGCGGAATTTCGTCCGTGGTTACGGGGTTCGTTTCTCCTCTGTCCGGACCTTTGTATTCCTTGCTGTATCCCGTTTCATCAACAGACAAAACCGCTTTTGCATATTCATTTGATGGAAAGCCTATGCCTCTGATCCACGAGAGATCTAACCTGATCTTTCCGACACTTTCCGGAAGTTCAGTAACATAATCCGATTCCGTGGTGAGGAATCCGTATCCGAAATCTATACTCTTCTCTTCTCCGCTTTCGTCCTTGTACGTGGCGGGAGCGGCATGCAGTCTTCCGTCACCGTCATCCAAATCATCCCCGCCGTTCACCGGTTTGATTACGACATCCTTGAGAAACGGCATGACATCTAAGAAATGCAAATTGATTACCCCTGTTTCACTCCTCCATGCATACGTCTTGGGATCCGTCTTTCCGTCCTTCGGTACGACTATGAGTTCCGCATTGATAATCTTATCTCTAGGTGGCATGAACTCCGCATTGGGATAGTCGATGTTTCCTCCCTCGCTCGTCTTCACATGCCTTTCTTCATCGCCTTCATACCAGTACCGCAGAATCGTCCTTACGTCATCGCTTTTGCAACTTCCTTTCAATGCAAACGGAGTTTCCGAGGAGTAACTTACATACGACATTTTTGCAAACTCTTCTCCGCTCGCAAATTCAACCCCTATATCTTTCCTCTCGGCATCCACCGCATCCGTGTTATACATGAACCTCTGATAAGTTTCTTTGGCGGGCATCATGATCTCTTTTATTTGATTCTTCTCATCATCCGCAAGTTCTTTCTTCCCCTCGACGAAGAGACGGATATCGGGCAGTACATCATATAGCCCTTCTATACCTACCGCGGAGAAATTGCGTATCAGTCCCTCTTTGGGAATGTTATAGTGGTACTGCCCTCGGCTTCCCATATAACCTTCATCCACTTTCCCCGATGTAAGGTCAAGTTCCCCCTCGTTTTCGAGCTTAAACCGCAACTTATTGGTATTTCGAAGCGCATATTGAGTTGCCATGCCCTTATGTATTTCGCCGTCGATCTCATAGCGAACTCCGGGAGCGATCATTCCGCTGTATGTAAATATCCCGGGATTGTATATGCCTGCCATCTTAGGTACCGGAAGATACAGCCCTTCCAGATGTATTTCCGCCGTATCGCCAACGGAAAGCGGCTTGCCCTCGTTTCCTACATTCCTTATTTCGACTCCAAGTCCCGCTGCGCGTATCACATGGTATTTGGCGGCACCGTCTTTTTCCACTTTTACTATGTTTTTTCCGGGTTTCAGTTTGATCTTGTAAAAACCTTTTGCGTCCGGCGTGTACGATGTCCAGTCACTCGTCCATGACCCGGTCAAAGCCTTATCGACTTCCGGCGCTTCAAGTACGCTGACTTCCGTGCCTGCCGACGGTTTGAATCCATACTCGACATTCTTCTTTCCGGTGTAAGTCTTCTTTCCGGTCGCATCGTTTATATACTCGTCGTAGTATACGGTGTCAAATTCTTTCAGATTTATTCCCTTATCAAAGCTTGCGTCTTTTCCGTCCACGTTCACGGCAACTATCCCGGTCAATACGGGATCTGTGGCATTGTACTTCATTTCCTCGCCAAGGTCACCCGCTCTGAAAGCATCGTAAGTCACCCTTATTACGCTGAACCCGGGCTTTTTCGCAGTCACTTGCCCGTCGTCACCTACGCTGACCGAATCACCGGAGACCACGGAGTAATGGAAGTCCGGCTCCAACAGATAATTTCCGCCATTCACTACCTGCTGAGTTCTAAAGGCTCTGAGTGAAAAGGTTTCTCCTTTCTTCATATCTATTGAAGAACTTCCGTCGATATTGGCGTTGGTCAAAAGACCGTCATCATAGTAAGCAAAGGTCTTTTTGGTATCGTATTCCACTCTGTCGTCGTTGTTCAGAATCTCCGTCTCAGTCAAATCATGATAACTGCCCGGATCGGACACATCGTTAAAATCACTTTCACCTCTTATCCATCCGGCATACGTTACTTTTCCCGCTTCGCTGAGTCTGTAAGAATAAGCGGTGTTAGATTTCACCTCATACGTATACTTATCATATTTCTTGCCGGTCTTCTTCCAGTCTTTTGTTTCCTTACTTACGGGGGGTACATCTTTAAACGGGACATAGTGGACGGGTACCAAAGAGCCTGATCCCGGTTCCTTTCTTACAGGTTTTTCATGGAGCTTCATGTTTGCCCCGTGATCAACCATAAACACTATCTTTCTTGTCGTACCGGTATCTCCGAAAACATTTGCTGTTGTAAGCAGGGCGACGGTCATTGCAAACGCCGCAAGCATCAATATCTTCTTTTTCATTTTCATTTACCTGTTTCGCCTACCTTATGGTCTTTTCTGTAGTAAGTTCCGTCATAAACAATATTTCAGCTACGCGTAAATTCCTTCTCTTCCTCTTTCCGCAGTGCGTCCTGCAGAGCATCGCAGAGTCCGTGAACCATCTTATACGGGATGATCACGGTTTCGACCTCGATCCCTTCATTGTCTGAAAAAGCTTTTTTTCTCTCATCGTATTTCGGTTGATTCTGAGTAAAAACCAGTACCGCCTCACCGCCCTCCTTACTCAGAAGGAAGGTGAAACCGTTTGCATAAACTGCCGTATTCTCTTTCATTTATCGTTTCTCCTATTCAAATCCCCTGCATCTCTCACAACTTCCGCAAGTCTTATCATCGCGCCTTTATGGTCTTTACGGAGGTCCATCCGCTCCAGTTTCTCTTTCCGTTATCCATGTATAAATATCTCATTCTAAACTTGTATTTCCTGCCTTTTTTTAGCTTCTTTATCACGTATGAAGACTTGCTTGCACCGCAGCTGCCTTTTATTTTGAATCCGCCCTTCTTTCCCTTTCTCACGGAAATCTGGTATTTCCCCGCACCGCGCAGTTTTTTCCACTTTACGAGCACCTTACCTTTACCTGATTTTTTCAGTGAAAACACGAGAGGCGCCGGTGTTTTTTCCTCGGAAGTCTTCACGGCATCCACAGCTGTTTTCTTTTTGGCAGGCTGCTTATCTTTATTGACCGTATCTTTATTGACCGTATCTTTAGGTTTCGCGGAAGGTTCAACAACATCTATTTCCGCGCTGAAAGGGGTTCCTGTGGCATAATCGGTGAGTTTATCCCCGTTCCGTTGTTCTCCGTATATCGAAAGTTTATATCTTCCCTTCTCAAGTCCTGAAGGGATTTTGATATCGGATTCCGTGGCTGAAGTTTTCTTGTTTATCGAGCCGTAGTACAGCAGTTTCCCGTCCTTGTCCGTCAATGCGGCGGTAACATCCGTGTACGTGCCCTCTCCGAAAGATGTAAGCGGCTTATGTTTGATCTTCAGAACTCTTCCTTTCTCAACCTTGAGTGATGCTGCTTCCGTTCCGTCAGAGAAACTATTGCCGTCCTTGAGCGTAAGCTTCCACTCATGCCCTTTATACGGTTCCGTTTCACCGAAGTTCCCCTTTCCATTCTCCGCGGGAGATGCGAAAAGCACCGTTCTTTTATCCAGATTGAGCGCCGGGCGCGCGTACTCTTTCACATTTGGGGCTGCATTTGAAAAGTCCTCTTTACCTATAGCTATTCCATCACCTGCATCATTGTCTCCGATAGTTATTCCTAACTCAAAATCATTACTTCTGAGCCACCATGTGAGGGGCTCGCCGTTACGGGCATAAGCCACGAAATTGTTATCAAGTCCGAAACTTTCATCCAAAATTTCATCTACAGAAAGGAAAAAAACTTTCTCCTTATCCAAAATTTTATCACCGTTACATTGCTGCACTCCCAACTCTTTGAAGTGGATAAACGGATCACTCTTCTCCACTTTTAAGACCGCGCTTTTTTCCTGTTCCGACATCCCTTTGAGCAAAAAATCACCGCACCACTTTTGTGCAAGACTGCCCTGCCAATCCGGAACTCCGTCGGATTCGCCTGTTTCTTCATCGAATTTGTGCTCAAATTTCTCCACATCCTTGAACATAGTCTTCGGGCTCAAGGCATTTTCAGAAAGGAGAAAGATCGCTTTTGATTTAGGGACTCTTCCGCTTTCATCCGAGTACCTCCCGCCGTTTCCTCTCATCGACAAAACTCTCCATCTAACCGGTTCAGAATTATCTATGCCGTCATCGGAATCGTCATAATCTCCCAGATATACGTAATCATATCCCGTTTCGCTTTTGTTTTTATCATATCCCGATATGCTCCCTATGCCGCTCTGAGTAGTATTATTGCTTTCTGCGGATACAAACTGCGGCATCAGCGTCATAGCCGTTATGACTGAAAGCGTCAATATCTGTATCTTTTTCCTAAGTCCATTCATCTCTTTTATCCTGTCCTAACACCAACCTAACCGGCGGTATGATAACCGCCGGTCAGATACATAAACATCAGGAAATAGCGTCTTCTGTAAACGTTCATTTCCCCTTTACTATACGACTTGCTTATTTGAACAATGCCTTTATCTTTGCGCTTGTCATACCGTTGTAGTATTTGGTTGCTTCAGCATATGAACCATAGTACCACAGAACAGCATCTCCATTTGAAACTTTAAACACGGATGCCCCTACGTATGCGCTACTGGAGTTCAAAACGTAATTATTGTTTTTAAGATTATATACTCTGTAATTCCAGCCGTACACATAGTCATTGCTTGCACTCTTCACGACTGCCGTGGTGCCGTTTTGGTAACCTGTTATCGAGGAAACATAGCCCCCCATTTGTACGCCGTCGTGGTCCTTTATTCTTGTCGCAGACGGGGTGTCGCTCTTCATTGCAGTAAGTGCAGTCATAGGGGTCGCATAGTTATACTCTCCGGCAGGTGCTTTTATACCCGTTTTTTTGGTCACATTGTTGAATGTATCAGGATCGCCGTTAGTATTCGTTCCGTCCACGGATATCTTTACTCCTTTGGAAGCCTTGGGTTTAGATTCCGGAATCACCAGTGTAAGATCCATATTTGCAGATCCCTTTGTCGCTCTTACCGTATATGCTCCCGTATTTGAAATCAGCGGCATTTTTCTTACCGAAAGTCCCGCATACCAGCCATCCGCCTTTTTATTTGTTTTTTTCTCTATAATGAAGTTATGGCCTCCGCCATTAGGAAACGCCCATTTAACTTTCTGTGCTTCAGCCTTTGTCGGGAACGGTGACTTATTCTGATAATTCGCCGAGGCTCTGATGACCTCTAAAAGCTTAGCGCTTGTTGTAGCTTCTATTTTCGTGGTATATTCCGTACCCGGCGCATTGGTTATGTTCGGGTAATCTTCCGCAAAAACTGTGCCCGTGCACGCAAACGTAAATGTCAGCACCATCGCAAACGCCAATAGAGTTATAACAAGTTTCTTATTCAACATTTTCACAGTATTTTTATTCATAGTTTCTCCTCTTTCCGCCGGATATCCCGACCTTTAAAACATCTTGCCACGCAAAATCATTTTTAGCTTTTGCAACTTCCTCTTGCTTCTTTCCACGCAGTTCTTCCCGCATGGATTTTCGGTGCGGTGGATCCATGTGAACCTCCTTTCTGTCTCTTTTTTTCATTGATTGACTTTATTTCAACGAATACTTCCTTAATCATATCTTCACATATGTTTGTCAGCATTCGATTGAAACCAACCCCCGGCGCTTGCGGGGCACACATTAAATGTCGGGAACCCCGCGTTTGCCACAAATATACTTTTCATTGACTTTCCCGTAGATTCGCAACTTAACCCGCAATATATAAAAACGACTGCCGAAGCAGTCGTCAAAGCTCACCGGTACGAAAAGAAACATGCACATCACAGTCACACGGGTGAGGGTGGATGTTTCATTTTCAACTCAGATGAAAGCTTTATTTGCCTCAGATCACTTTCCTCCCGGTCACAACTCGTCTCCCGACTTATGCCTCTGCCGTCTTTCCAATCCCAAACTCTTCCGGAACCGGAATTCGCAAAAGCCATCACGGTTGCTGAGAAACAGTGGGGATTTTCACCCCTTTCCGTTAGCTGCGCCAAAACCTATTAACTTCATTCAATTCAATCTCAAGAAGTTCTCTGAATCAGATATTTCTCTGATAAAACCTTTTCGATTACAAATAGATTAACACAATCTAATACTGTTAGTCAAGTAATTTTTGGCAGTAAAATATTAACACAGTATAATTTTTTATAATATTCTATATAGCAAGAAAGAGGGAGCATAAGCGTTATATATGCTCTGATTTCAACGCTGACTATGATCGGCGACGGTGCAACATCCGCCACGGTTTGCAGGCCGAAGCAAAGTTTCCGCTTTATTTCACGACATTGTATTCGCAGCCCTTAAACTGTGTGTCGAATCTGCATATGCTCTTGTAATCGCAGTAATCGCACGCGGTTTTTTCTTGTCCGTCCGCGCTTCTTGACAACTTCATGGGTCTGATGTCTATATTCCCGTCATTCATCCGCTCTATCAGTTCTTTTACCTTACTTTCGACTGAATCCTGTAAACGACTGAAGTCTTCTTCGCTGAGTAGCGCTTTGCCTTTGAATCCTTTATTCTTTTTATCGACGGCCACTTTCATGACGTCGGATCTGCTCTCAAATTCCCCGTCTATGCATCTTATCGTTTCCGGATCGTCCACGACAAAACCCTCAAGCCTGAATTCTTTCATAAGGCTCTTCTTCAAATTCTCGACGAAATCCTCAGCGACCCGTTTCTCCCCCTTTTCCTTGAGTCTCGGATTTTTTATCCGGAAGTAAAAAACTCCGGCAGGCTTTCTTTGATTCTCCTGCGCCGCCTTTATGTAAAGCATCAGCTGCAGTCTGTAACCGCTCTCCGCCTCTTCTCTGCTCAAGGTGTTTTCTCCCGACTTATAGTCGATTATCTTCACTCTTCCGTTTTCAAGGTAATCAACTCTGTCGATTATTCCCTCGATAAAAACCTCATTGCCGCCGGCGTCAATGACTATGGGGCTTATTTTCTTGTTTTTCCCGAACTCAACCTCAAACAAACTGTCTTTCACCTTACCTTTTCTCACATGATCTATGAGGATTTTAAGCGATTTCAGACACGTTTCCTTTATCCTTTTGAGTTTGTATTCTTCCTCCTTACCGAAGGAAAATAGACCGTCGCGATAATTTGCGGTAACCGCTGTCACCGCTTCGTCGATCAGCTTTTCGCATGCCTCTTCAGAAACATCTTCCCACATATTCTCCCGGCTCAAAATTTCCGTAACTTTCATGATGCAGGCATGGTACACGTCTCCTATTTCTCTGCTCGCAACCTGAAATTCCCTGAACTCCACAGGCGCCAGTACGCGCGAAACATAGTATGAAAACGGACAATGCGCATACTTTTCGAGCCTTGACGCCGACAAGACTTTATTTCCGCCGTGATCTTCTTTAAAAAAGCGTCCCGTCAAGTCATGTTCCAGATGGTTCGGTCTGTTATCAAAACATACACCCTGCTTTATTATCTGTAGATTCGCATTTTTATCTTTCTCATACCAACGTTCGACGAGTTTCCACAGTTCCTCTTTTGCTTGCGGGACAGCAACATCCTGCCGCGCGCTTTTATTCTCTGCCTCGGCACCTTCAAGGCATCCGTCCTGATTTCCCTGTTCATCGCCCCCGGTATATTCTTCACGGCTTTGCTTTTCTGCCGCATTTATATTCACTCCGCGTCTCATGTGCTCGCTGAGATAACGAAGTGTGCTGTATTTACCGCCCACCAACGCCATATCGTCATCACGATTGACAATGTCCTTCTCTATAATCAATTTAGGAAAAATCCTGCAAATCGTGTCTACGATGCTCGAACGTTTTATCTCTTTTCCCTCTTCGTCACTCTTGGAATAACTTATCCACAGGTGCTTTGAAGGTTTGCACAGATTTCTGTAAATCGCAAGCCGCTCCTCCTGCGTTCTCAATTTATCCGGCTTACATATTGTGAGACCCGAATCCGCCAATCTGTCAAGTTCATCAAAGGCAAACAAGCCCTCGTCTGTCGGTATTTCCGGCAGGACTCCCTCGTTTGCGCCCACCACAACAACAGCCTTGACATCTCCGCTTCTGGTTCTCTGCATCGTGCCAAGAATCAAATCGTCAATAGACGATGGCAACCTTCCCACCTCAATTCCACTGAGTCCGACTCGAAAAAGCTCTATAAAATCAGCGAACTCCATCCTGTCCGCAGGCACACTTTTTTTGCGACTTAAATGCGGCAAAGCATCGGATTCAGGGTCAGTGTCCGCGGCGGAAGGTGAGCCGCCGGATCCAACACCAACCCCCCTGCCGGAAGGCGATCCGCCGGAGCCAAGGTCAGCCTTTGCGCCGGGAAGCGGATCATTGCCGCTTCCCAGAAGCTCGTCGCCTATAAGCTCCACAAGCTGTTCCAATATGCCTATGACCATCGAAAGTATCTGCCTCGTTTCTTCCGCATATTCAACGGCGCCGTGTTTCATCTGAAAATGCATAAAAATGTTGAGGTTTTCTTCAAATCGCAAATCATCAATAAGGTAATTATAGTAACTTTCAATGAACTCGCCGACCGTTTTGCTGTCGCGCACAATCTTCTCCAAGCCCTCAAAGATCGCTACAACTTTTTTTCTCAAAGCCTCCAAGGACTGCAGTTCCTCTTCACTGTACTCAAAACTTCCGTATTTAAACGGCTTTTTCCAGCTTCCGCCTCGAATCCTGTATTTTAACGCGTAATTCTCAAGCCGTTCTATCTCCTCTCCCGGAAAAGTCGCACCCGAAAAACTTTCGCCGGTCGAGGTCTGTGACAGATTGATCATACCGCTTTTTAAGGTTCGGAAAATATCGCTTGTCCTATAGCCGTTCAACACGGTTTCCAGCATGGAAATCAGGTAAATCGCCGGCGCGGAATTGATGATTTTCCTCTTGGCATCATGGAACACGGGGATGCCGTATTCCTCAAATACTCTTGAGATTATTCCGCCTCTCGTCTGCAGATCGTTGCATATCAGAACTATATCTCTGTATCTGTAACCCTCTTCCCTGAGCAGTTTCAAAATAAATTCCGCCGCAGACTCAGCTTCGCCGTACATGTTTGCGGCTTCGCAGATCGTGATGCCCTCGGTCGCCGCATTTACACCCGAACTTTCAGAAGTCGAAGTTCCCTCGCCGTACGCCTTCTGATTCGCAGTTACGGAAATCCCGTCACACGCCGCAGGGGCGGGATTCGTCTCCGCCGGTACCGTATCTATCGCAAACAGTTCTTTCTCCAGATGCTCTATCGCTTCAGCTTTAGTGGTCTTCACCTCTATCTTCGCAATTTTTCCCAAATCATGGTTGATATTCGCCGCCGCCTGTTTCAGCCTTCTCATCATCTCTCCGGACAGCACAAAAAGTTCTTCATCCCGACAGTTTTCATCATGCGTAAGGACCACATTCACCGTATGAGCCGCCATCATGATGCGCTCCATAACCTGCACATTTTTAGGCGAAAATGAGTCGAATCCATATATCCAGACTTCCGATCCCTTTACAACCGACGATTCCGGCATTTTTTCCGTATACATGTCGATCAGGTCTTCCGAATCGGTATATTTTCCGTTTATCTCATGCTCATAAACATCATAGAGCAGACGTATTTCCCGCAATTTTCTTCCGAGCAGATCGTCTTCCGGAAGAGCTTCACATGCCTCTTCAAGTTTCTCCGGCGTGACATTATACTGCTTCAGTCCGGAAATAAGGTCGTTTATCATCTCCACAAAGGAATTCCTCTTCAAATTCCCTTTGAACAGTTCGAGATCTTCTTCCTGTCGCTTAATTACTTTCGTCAGGAGCATCTGTCTTCCGTACTTGTCGATAAACGTATTTCCGGCTCCGCCCAACTCCGACAGGACTTTGTGACCCAGGCGAGAAAAGCCGTATACATCAAGCCCTATAAGGCTCTTGACGTTTAGGCACGCAAAAGCGGCCCGCTCAGCCTCAAGGGTGTACTGATCGGGAACAATCACTACCGTACGGTGCTTTTCATCAAACCCCGTTCTTTTTATCTCTTCAAAGATAAATCTTTCTTTGTCGATAGATTCTCTCCCGTAATAAATGTTCAGCATTTCAATACTTTTTCCGTGAAATCTCACGGCCTCCTAATCAAATGCCGTGGCCGCCGCAATAAGGCTTCCTGCAATAATAAGCAAAATCGCCGACCGTCGTCAGTCGATCGCAATAACCTCAATTTCACACAGCGCATTCTTCGGCAGTTGTTTCACCGCTACACATGAGCGCGCCGGCTTTGATGTGAAATATTTTGCATACACCTCATTAAATGCCGCAAAATCGCTCATGTCTGCAAGGAAACAAGTTGTCTTTACGACATTTTTAAAAGTCATACCGCCGGCTTCCAGGACTCTACCCACATTATCGCAAACCTGTTCTGTCTGACCCGCAATGTCCTCTGCCTGAATGCTTCCGGTTTCCGGGACAAGGGGAATCTGTCCCGACGCATAAAGCATATTTCCTGCGCGTACCGCCTGCGAATAGGGACCTGCCGCAGCCGGTGCTTTTTCCGTATTGATATATTTAAACATGATTCCGACCTCCTTTTAACATAGTTTATTATACTTAAACGTGCCGGGGCGGGCGTATATCGTATATTTAACCAACCTTCCAACCATAGTTTATTATACTTAATACTTAAACCCGGATTACTCGCGGGTGCAACGCCTTTTTTAGACGTATCTCCCGCTTTTTTATTATAAATTAGATTGATACACCCCGCAATCCACATTTTAAATCTTCGGTGCCGTCATTGCGAAATAAATTCCTTGCATTGCTCCTGCACTCATGCTAAACTAACCGAGTAGGAAAATTTCGTCCGGTAGCCGTCAGTAACGACGACGGAGTTTTCTACCCGGATTTGCTTCCGTGGCTCAGTTGGCAGAGCGGCGCATTCGTAACGCGCAGGTCAGCGGTTCGATCCCGCTCGGAAGCTCCACGCCGCAAGCACTTGATTTTCAAGGCTTTGCGGCTTTTTTATTTACTTAAAAATGGTTTAAAATCACCCCCTTACAGCCGTAATTTGCCGTAATTTGACCTATTCGGTGTGGTACATGGTGTGGTACAATCGAGCCGTTTCGCAACCTCTACCACATCATCGCTGTCATAATTAGTATAAATATTTGCAGTCAGCGAGATGTCGGAATGCCCCATTAGGTCGCACGACGTATTCCGCCGGGTTACTCTTGATCAGTCCGTTTTGCACGGCTTTGATAAAAATGAAATTTATGGCTTGCTATATATCATTGATATACGCTGTGAATTTACCGGACATCTTATTGAGCACGTTCTGACAGTGTAGGGGTTTGACGGACTTCAAAGGTATGAATCCGATTTCTTGCAAAATGCAGTGTTTCACCTTGCTCCATAACTTTTTACGTGTTTCATAGATTTTGGGCATAAAAATACCCCTCTATTTGATATTAAGGGGCTGTAATGATACAATTTCAGTGCTAATCAGGTTGTTCATCACAACCGCCTTTACCCTCGATCGCCATCGGGGGTTTTGTTATTTTTTTAATCTCTTAAGGCTGGGGGTCTTTAAAAGCGATGTCATTTGGTCGTTAGCAGCTGCGCGTAGTTTTATAAGCCTTCGAGACTGGGGGATACCTTCTTTGATTAATTCAGCGTTATAACCCTCTAAATTGCTCAGCACGATAAGCTGCTCTATCGTTGCATTGTCTCTTATATTTTCATATTTTGGCTTATCCGGATTTAATTCACGCCACTCTTTCGCCGTCATACCGAATAAGGCCACATTTAAAACATCGGCTTCATTTGCGTACACATAACCCTGTTGTTGCTTTGTCAATTCTTTGGGAATTAAGTTCTCCTGTATAGCATCGGTATGTATTTTATAGTTGGTTTTAGTGAGCATTCTTCGTATGTTCCAGTTTAGCGATAACCTGTTGTTCTCATCTCCTTTTAATCTCTGGTAATCTTTGATTATATAGAGCTTGAACTCAGGTGAGATCCAGGAAGCAAATTCAAAAGCTATATCTTTATGCGCATAAGTTCCGCCGTATCGACCGGATTTTGAACGCATTCCAATAGCATTAGTAGAATTAATCCACTTTTGTGGGGAAAGAACAAATCCGTTAGAACCCGCTTCCTGCTTAAACTGGTCGAAATCGACCAGTTTAAATTCGGTGTTGTTCATGATTTCCCACAACCCCAGAAATTCAATGGTAGAACGATTTCTAAGCCAGTTTTTTATAACATCGGCCGGAAATTCCGGGTTCCTTTTCCGTGCTATATCTGTAAGTGAAATATAATCGTCGTCATCACCGTGTGACACAACGGTAATTTCCAAGCCGTCGATATTCATTTTTTCTTGAAATTCTTTGCCCATGTCGTCTCCTGCTAGCACAAACTACACTCATTTAATCCTATATCCAACAACTTATAACGCTAAGATATACCCTGTCGCATGATACACTCCACGCACTCGCCTACAAGGGATACATTATCACAAGTATTTATGATCGGCTCATACTTCGCATTGCAAGGCGATAGCATAACTGTTTCGCCTTTTTATTCACCTTTTTTAATACTACCTCACAATCCGAGTTTATCCGCACTGCGTATATCCTACCGTTTATGAAGTCAAAATCCTTTCTTATCAAAGCATAGTTCCCGCCGTTTATGCCTGCGTCCACCATGCTACTACCTTTGACCTCAAGGCAAAGATCCGCCTTGTATGTCTCGCGGAGCTTTTTATGTTTTCCGGTATTCCCATAGTTTTTACCTCTTTCTGTATAAGTGCGATTGTACAATTAAAATAGATATAAATCAAGCGCAAAACAAAAAAGTCTATTTTTTAGGAAAACCTGTTGGCATTCCAATTAAAATAGGGTACAATGCGCAATATCAATAATCGAGTAGGGGCGGCGCTATCGTATGGCGCCGCCCCCGTTAAATAACATCTTGTTTGACCGATACTTTCAGTTCTGTCCAACCGTTCGTTTCAATCTTTTTTAACCGCTACATCCTTATTAAGTTCTTCGACTTGTTAAGTCCCTTGGGAGAGAGTTCTTTGAATTTACTTTGCTTTCTTCGCCTTCTTAGCCTTCTTGGCCTGAATCTTCACAAGCCCGAAGTACATCTTCTTAAGGTCGCCCTTTGTGTTGAAGTATACTTTCTTGGTCTTTTTGTCAAAGCTTGCCTTGTACAGTCCGCCCTTCTTAAGGAGCCTGAATGCCTTCTTGGCTTTTCTGCCTTTTGCTTTCTTAACCTTCTTTCCGAGCAGTTTCATCATCTTGAACTTGGTCTTTGCTTTTACCTTGCCCA
>ERZ773099.1539-NODE-1539-length-16949-cov-6.846277_pt1 | contig 16949 bp, 12 predicted proteins | sample MGYA00511120_ERZ773099 | MGnify/ENA primary metagenome ERZ773099 (study PRJEB29015, sample SAMEA2738012) | human oral metagenome | biome: human oral; feature: human-associated habitat; material: dental | place: China | collected 2104 ...
GTGGCCGACGACTGCCGACGTAAGTGTCTTCCGCGAAATGTAGCGGTTTTCACAGCAGTTGGAGGCTTGACACAGTCGAGGGTGAAGGAGGTGAACATCTGCGCTTTCCGTCCGCCTGGGGGCGGGGGTTGGAGAGGGGCGACGAAGATCGAGACGACCACGTGCTTTCCGTCCGCCTAGAGACGGCGGGGGCCGGACGTCCAAGTTGCACTTCGGGAGGGCCGCAATGGCGGTCCGCCTGGGGGCGGGGGCTGGATTTCGTCCCAATACCGGCGCATGAGGCCCCGAAACGGTCCGTCTGGGGGCGGGGGCCGGATGCTGGAAACGCGAAGCGCCGCGGGAGGTTAGTCTTATTCAGTGAACACCGAACGTCTGAGGATCGTCACTGTCGCCTTCAATCCGGGGGAGGAGCTCGCATTGTGGGCGGAGTCCGTCGGCGAGGCCACGCACAGAGCCGCCGACGTCGTCATCGTCGACAACGGGACCGACGCTGAAATGGTCGACGCCGTGGGCCGGATTTATGGCGCCGCCGTCCTCAGGCCAGGCCGGAATCTCGGCTACGGAACGGCGGTAAACCGCGGTGTAAAGGCGCTGCGCGAGCGAAGCGCCGGCACTGCTGCGCCCGACCCCTCCGCGGGGTCGTTTGGCGGGCGGCCATTTAATGCGCAGGGGTCGGCCAGTGGCGAGGGTTTGTTTGATCTGCGGGATTCCGAGTGGATCGTCGTCGTCAACCCCGACGTCGTCTTTCTTCCCGACGCCATCGACAAGCTGATCGCGGCCGCGGCCGCGTGGCCTCGCGGGGGAGCCTTCGGGCCGCTCGTGCGTGACCGCGCGGGAACCGTCTACCCCTCCGCCCGCAAGTTCCCGCGGCTCGTTTCCGGCGTCGGGCATGCGCTTTTGGTCGGGGTTTGGCCGAACAACCCGTTCTCGCGAGCCTACCGCGAGAACGCCGACGCCACGCGGGCCCACGTCGTCGACTGGCTTTCCGGATCGTGCCTGCTGCTTCGACGCGAGGCATTTGACGCCGTCGGCGGGTTCGACGAGTCGTACTTCATGTTCTTCGAGGACACGGCGTTGGGAGAGCAGCTTGCCTCCGCGGGGTGGCAGAGCGTTTTCGTTCCCGACGCCGAAGTGGTGCACGATCAAGGCGCTAGCTGGCGGAACAAGCCTGAAAACATGATCCGCGCGCACCATCGTTCGGCTGCCCGATACCTCGACGGCGTGTACTCCAAGCCTTGGCAGGCGCCGTTGCGCTGGGCGCTGCGAGCCGGGCTGAAGGCGCGGGAGGAGCTGCTTGTCCGTTTGTCACGGCGAAGCGAGAAGTAGCCGTCGCGGCGAGGCGAGGGAAGCGGGCGCCGTGCGGAAGGCCGGCGTGAGCTATGGCGGGCGTCGAAGCGCGATTTTGTGTGCCCTTTAGGGATGAGTGCCGAGTTTCTGGAGTGAAATTCCAAGAAAAGTGCCTTGCTTGGGTTGAGCGTCCAGAAAAGTGTCTGGACATTGCAACTGCGGGTGCGAAGGCGGGTGCGTCGATGCTGCGATGAGGCTGGCAGCGCGGCGAAATCCGGGGCTTTCGCGTTTCGCCGAGGCCGCCCCGCCAATCGCCGCGAGGCTTATGGGCCCTGCTGAGGCGTCCTGTGGACGGTGCAGAGACGCTCTGGCGCGCCGAGATGCTTGACGGGCGTGGCCGCTGTGTCCGGGTGTCCAACGGTGTTTGTGGGCGTTTTCGGGTTCGGTGGACGTCGTCGAGGCTTGCAGGGGCCTTTGGGATGCCTGTAAAAATGACGAAATGCGGGCTGCGTGGCTGTGGCAAAGCCGCATCGGTTCGTGTGCGCTTATACCTCACATGGTGCGCATTTAGGTTGAAATGTTGCGAATGTGACAAATGTGTGTTCTGTTAAGTCTGTGATGTACAGTGGATTACCGTTTCTCTTTTGGAGGGAGAAAAATTGGAGGATCAAGCATGACCATTCGACGCTTCGCCGGCCTTTCGTTGGCCGCGTCGCTCATCTTCGTGAGCACTCCCGTGTTCGCCTCAGAAAATCCGGTTGTCGGGGCGCGAAATGCATCGGCCGCCGTCAACCAGGCGGCCGACGCCAACCGTGCGCCGTCCGCTTCCGGCCTGGCTGGGTCAGCCGACGGCAACATTCCGATGACCCCGCAGAGCGGCTCGGAGAAAACGCAGACTCTTGCCATCACAGACGGCTCGGGCGCCTTGACTCAAACTGGCAAGGACGCCGCCCTGACGGCTTCGGAAGCTGCCGCCGCAACCGCCTCGGGCACTGGAACGGGCAATGAGTCCGAAGCTCAAGCCGGCGCGGAGTCCGGAACGCAGGCCGATGCGCCTGCATCCGGAGCGGGAAACGGCTATGCCGCCCGGACTTCAGGCGCCCGCCTGGCTTCGACCGGGGCGGGCCGGGCAAACGGCCTCGGAGCTTCGGCCAACGGACTTGGGCAGTCTGACGGCTCCGCGCAGCCGGCCGATTCCGCGAGACCCGACGGGTCCGGGCAGCCCGAAGGCTCAGCGCAAACGGACGGCGCCGAGGGCTTGACGGAAAGCATGCCGACGGCGCAGCAGCCTTCCGTGCAGCAGACGCAAACGGATTCTGCGCAGAACGAGGTTGCCCGGCGCCCCGCCGATTCGCAGCAGGGCGGGGCGCCTCAGCCGGCGCAGCAGCCCGAACAGGCGCAGCCGCAGCCGGCCCAATCCGAGCCCGCGCAGGAGGCGCCACAGGCCGAACCGGTCCAGAAGGCCGATTCCACAGAGCCTCCCAGCGGCTACCTTTTCGTCTCCGAACCGCTCTCCGTCGACGAATTCGCCGTCGCCGGCCTGACATGGAACAAGGGCCAGTCCTTGCCGAACGGCGCCACCGTGGAGATGCGCACTCTCGACGCCAAGGGATGGTCGGATTGGTACGTCCTTTCGGTCGAAGAGGGCGAGAGCGGGCGCCCCGGAACGGAGGCCAACGTTTCCGGCGGGTCGACCGGCGTGCAGATCCGCATCAAGGGAAGCGGCAGCCTTCCCGCCGGGCTCGCAGTCAACCTCGTCAACGGCGAGGGGCCGACCAAGAATCTCGCAGGCGTCCGCAAGGTCGCCGCGGCTCAGCAGCCCGCGGCCAAGAGCCTGACCGCCCCGGTCGCCAACCCCGACGAGAAGCAGTCGATCCTCTCGGGCAAAGCGACGGGCGTAGCCTCGACGTCGCAATTCGGCGGCCCGGCTGCCGCAGCCTCCCCGCAAGGACAGGCTTCCCCGGAAGGCAAGGCCGGCGCCGCGGCAAAGGCCGACGTGCCCGCGGCGCGGCAGCTGACGACCTCGCAGATCGCCGCCGCCGACAACCTCGCGCGCATCCACCCGCGCTCGGCATGGGGAGCCGACGAGAGGAAGATGTCGTGGCCGCGTTCTTACGAGAACTTTGAAGGCGCGATCATCCATCACACGGCGGGGTCGAACAACTACAGCCAAGCGCAAGTGCCGGCGACTATTCGCGGCATCTACAGCTACCATTCGATCACCCGCGGATGGGGCGACATCGGATACAACGTCCTCATCGACAAGTACGGCGGGCGTTGGGAGGGCCGCTCGGGCACCCTCGCCGCCCCGCACGGCAAAGTGGTGACCGGCGCACACGCCGCCCCCCGCAACCAGGGCACCTTCGGGGTTTCGGTTCTGGGCACCTACAGTTCGGCGGCGAGCGTCACACCGCTCATCCGCGAAACCTTTTCCGACGTCATCGCCGCGCGCTTCGTTCTCGGCGGCGTCAATCCGGGCAGCCGAGGCACGATGACGGTTCCGAGAGGCACCGGCGCCGCGCTCCCCGCAGGAAGCGCCCTTCCCCGCATCGTCGGGCACAAGGACGTCAAGTCCACATCCTGCCCCGGTGCGATCTACGGGTACCTCGATCAGATCCGCGCGGCGACGGCGGCCAAGTACCAGAGGATCATGGGCGGGGCGGCCGCGGCGCCCCAGCCTCAGCCGGCGCCCCAGCCGTCGTCCCCGACCTACTACCTCAACAACGCGTGGAGCGGCAACGCCACCCACACATTCACCTACGGGTTGAGTTCCGACACCGAGATCGTGGGCGACTGGGACGGCGACGGCAAAGACACGGTTTCCCTGCGCAGGGGCAACACCTTCGCCGTCAACAACGTCAGCGCGCCCACAGCGGCCCCGAAGTTCACCGCCGCCTACGGGATTCCCGGCGACGAGTATTACGTGGGCGACTGGGACGGCGACGGCAAAGATTCGCTCGCCATACGTCGAGGCAACGTCTTCCACGTCTCCAACAAGGTCGGCGCGACCACCGCCGATTACACGATCGCCTACGGCAAACCGGGCGACGTCGTGCTTGTCGGCGATTGGGACGGCGACGGACGCGACACCTTCGCCGTGCGTCGAGGCAACGAGTATCACATTCGCAACACGATGTCTTCGGGCCCGGCGGACAGGGTGGTTCCCTACGGCAGGGCCGACGACGAAGTCTTCGTCGGCCACTTCGGCGGATCGGCCAAAGACGCGCTCGCGGTGCGCCGCGGCAAGACCTTCTACGTCTCCAGGAGCCTCCACAACGGCGACGCCGACCGCGTCATCGATTACGGACGGGTCGGCGACAGGGCGTTCGTCGGCGACTGGGACGGAAACCGGGTCGACACCTTCGGCGTCCGCCGAGGCTGATCTGGCGAGGCTGGATCGGACCGTTCCGGGACCGACCCGGCTGGTCGAATCGGCGAGTCGGATCTGCTGAGCGAATGCGGCTGATCGGCTCATTCTGGCGAGGCCAATGCCGCGGCTGCGACCGCCCCCGCACCGGTCGCAGCCGCCGCAGCCGATCCTGCTCCGGCGGCCGTTTAGTCGGATTGTTGCCGATGAAAAGCACTTGCATGCGAGAACAGCACCTGCATGAAAAGTACCTACGCATAAAAGTTCCTAACTGCAAGTTCCATAATCTGGAACTTGCAGTTAGGAACTTTCATCGTGCATGCGCCGCTCAGAACTCCCGGCCGGCGGCCTCCTCCGAACTACTGCCCGGTCTTGGCGTACTTGGCCTCGACGTCGTCCTTCTGCGGACGCCACCAGTCCTCGTTGGCCTTGTACCACTCGACGGTGTCGTGCAGCCCGGCCGCGAAGTCGGCGAAGCTCGGGCTCCAGCCGGTCTCCTCGACGAGCTTGGAGTTGTCAATCGCGTAGCGCTGGTCGTGGCCGGGGCGATCGTTGACGTGGTCAAAATCGTCGGCCTCGCGGCCGAATTCCGCGAGGATCATCTGAACCACTTCGAGGTTGTTCTTCTCGCCGTCGGCCCCGATCAGGTAGGTCTCGCCGATGCGGCCCTTGTCAATGATCTCCCACACCGCGGTGTTGTGGTCGCGCACGTGGATCCAGTCGCGCACCTGCTCGCCCGTTCCGTAGACGCGCGGGCGGATTCCGTCGATCATGTTCGTGATCGTGCGCGGAATGAACTTTTCGACGTGCTGATAGGGGCCGTAGTTGTTCGAGCAGTTCGAGATCGTTGCGGGGACGCCGAAAGAGCGCACCCATGCGCGCACCAGCAGGTCCGAGGCCCCCTTCGACGAGGAGTAGGGGCTCGACGGCGCGTACGGGTCGCCGGGCTTGAACCGACGGGGGTCGCCGATCTCCAGATCGCCGTAGACCTCGTCGGTGGAAATGTGGTGGAATCTCGTTCCGTGGCGGCGAACGGCCTCAAGAAGCCGGAAGGTGCCCTCGATGTTCGTGCGGATGAACGGGCTCGGGTCGTTCAGCGAGTTGTCGTTGTGCGACTCGGCGGCGAAATTGACGACGACGTCGGCGTCCTTGACTAGCGGGTCCACGGTGTCGGGGTCCGCGATGTCGCCCACGACCAGTTCGACGCGGTCCAGCCCCTCGATGGACTTCGGGTTCCCTGCGTAGGTCAGTTTGTCGAGGACGACGACGTCGGCGTCGGGCATCGACTCGACCGTGGAATGAACGAAGTTCGCGCCGATGAAGCCGGCGCCTCCCGTGATGAGAACGCGCATGCGTTTCCTCTCCTCTGTCAATGGGCAAGAAAGATCGATCGTTGGGCAAGTCTATCTGTTTTGTCTGACCGCCGCCTTTTGTCTGGGCGCCGCCTTCTGTTCGGCTGCGAGAACGCTTGGCTCAGCGCCTGCCGACGCCTCGATAGGTCCACCCGGCGCGCTTCCACGCGTCGGGGTCGAGGGCGTTGCGCCCGTCCACGACGATCCGCTCGCTCACGAGCTCCCCGATTCGGGCGGGGTCGAGCCGCACGTACTGCTCCCATTCCGTGCACAGAAGGACGGCCTCGGCGCCGGCGACGGCGGCCTCGACGTCGGAGGAGAACGCTGCGCCTTCGACCTCGGTCGCGACCGCCTGCGCCGAAGCCGCGGGGTCTGTGATCGTCACGCGCGCGCCCCGTCCGACGAGCGCAGCCGCCATGCTCAGCGCGGGCGACGAGCGGATGTCGTCCGTGTCGGGTTTGAACGCCGCCCCGAGAACGGCGACCTTGCGGCCCGCGAGGCCGCCTGTGAGGCCCTCGAGGATTCCGACGGTTCGAGCCCGCTGGCCGTCGTTGATGCGCTCGACTTCGGCGAGAAAGCCAAAGGCCTCGTGCAGGTCGAGCTCCTCCGCCCGGGCCCGCAGCGCGCGGATGTCCTTTGGCAGGCAGCCGCCGCCGAACCCTATTCCCGCCCGCAGGAACCGATGCCCGATGCGTTCGTCGAATCCCAGGGCTCGGGCGAGCTTGACGACGTCGGCGCCGGTGGCGTCGCAGGCCTGGGACATCGCGTTGATGAAGGAGATCTTCGTTGCAAGGAAGGAGTTCGCCGCGACCTTGACGAGCTCGGCTGTGGCGAAGTCCATCGTCAGACGGGGGACGCCCGCGGCGAGGAGCGCGGCGTAGCACTCGTCGAGGGCGTCACGGCCCGCGCGCCAGTCCGCTTCCTCGGATGACAGGCCATAGACCAGCCGGTCCGGCTCGAGGGTGTCCCTGACCGCCGATCCCTCCCGCAAGAACTCGGGATTCCAGACGAGGGAGGCCCCCGCGCGCCGGATGCGGGGCTCGAGCGCCGCCGCGGTCCCCACGGGCACCGTGGACTTTCCCGCCACGACGTCGCCCTCGCGAAGACAGGGGAGGAGCGAATCGACGGCGTCGTCGAGGAAGGCGAGGTCGGCGGCGTGCGAATCCGCTTTCTGCGGGGTCCCGACTCCAATGAAATGGACCCGGGCGCCGCCGGCCGCTTCGGGGTCGGCGGAGAAGGCCAGCCGGCCAGAATCCAGGCCTTCCCTGAGCAGGCCCTCGAATCCGGGCTCCAGAATCGTCGGCTGTCCGGATGAGAGCGATAAAATCTTGGTGCGGTTGCTGTCAATGCCCACAACGTCGTGGCCGAGGCTGGCCATGGCGACGGCGTGCGCGGCGCCGAGGTAGCCACACCCGATGACCGAGATCTTCATGTCAATCAGACTACTGGATGGTACCCTTGAAAGGCTGTGACGACAATCGCTCAAGCGGCGATTAGTCTGTTCAATCAAGGCGGTCAGACCGTCAGACTCAGGCGGTCAGACCGTCGGATGCAGACAAGACGGTCCGATTTAGGAGATCCAACCGCCGACGTCGCCGCTCTGCCGGCCGATGCGAGGGGCGATCGTGAAAGCGACGCGAGGAGGCCGATGTGAAAGACATGCGTGGGAGGCAACCGTGAAGGTCTTCGTCCAGATACCCTGTTTCAACGAAGAAACGACGCTTCCCATGGTTCTCGAGTCGATTCCCCGCGCGATCGAGGGCGTCGACGAGCTTGAGATCCTCGTCATCGACGACGGATCGACTGACGGCACCGTTCGAGCGGCTCGCGCCTGCGGCGTCACGCACTTCGTCCGGCACGCCAAAAACCAGGGCCTCGCGAGGTCCTTCCGCGACGGCGTCGACTACGCCTTGGCCCATGGCGCCGACGTCGTCGTCAACACCGACGGCGACAACCAATACCCGCAGGAGCGGATCCCCGATCTTCTCGCGCCGATTCTTCGGGGGCGCGCCGACATCGTCATCGCGGACCGCCAAACCAGGGACATCGCGCATTTTTCACGGTTCAAGAAGCGCATGCAGTCCCTCGGATCGGGCATGGTCAACCTCGCCGCCGGGACGCGGCTGCCGGACGCCGCCTCGGGATTCAGAGCCTATTCGCGCCGGTCTTTGCTGCGGCTCAACGTCGTCACGAGGTTTTCCTACTGTATGGAAACCATCGTTCAGGCGGGCAATCTCCGGATGCGAATCGAGTCGGTGAAGATCCGCACGAATCCGAAGACCCGCGAGTCCCGCCTGTTCTCGAACATCTTTCAGCACATGTACAAATCGGGAAAGGCGATCGTCAGGTCCTTCCTCATGTACAAGCCCCACATTCCGCTCGGATTCCTGGCCCTGGTGACCGGGATCGCCGGGCTTGTGCCGTTCCTGCGCTTTCTTGTCTTTTGGTTCCAGGGCGAGAGCGGGGGGCATGTTCAATCGCTCATATTCGGCACGGCCATGATCGTCACGAGCCTTCTGAGCGCCGGTCTGCTGGTGGTCGCCGACCTTCAGCGCACGAATCGGGTGCTGCTAGAAGACACGCTCGAGCGGGTGAAGGAACTGCAATACGGCGAGGCTGCCCGGGAGGGAGGCATGCTGGGCTGCGGCTCGCGCTGGGACGACGCCGGCGCGGAAGCTGACGCCGCCTCCGGCGAGGCAAGGGCCGCGCGTGACGGCGGCGGCGAGGAGAGGGCCGCGCAGGGCGGCGGCGGCGAGGAGAGGGCCGCACGTGACGGCGACGGAGAGGAGAGGGCCGCGCAGGGCGGCGAACGCGACGCCGCACGTCGCGGCGGCGACCCGCGCCGCGCACCCGATGGTCGCGCACAGCTCGAAACCGGCGAGCCGATATAGGCGCGCTCGCGTTGGAGCGGAGGCGGCGCGCACGCTGCTCGCACTCGGATTGTTCGCGGCTCGCACACAATTTGGCTTGTGAAGGAGGAACGTTGAGAATCCTTGGATTCGGCACCTATGACGTTCGGTCGCACCCGCGCGTCGGCGTGCTGCTCGAAGGCCTGCGCGAACGGGGGTTCGCCGTTCGGGAGGCCGATGAGCCTTTGGGGGTCGGAACCGCGCAGAGGGTGAAGTCGCTGACGAGCCCGGCAAGCGCTCTGCGTTTCGCCGCCGCAGTCGCTGCAAAATGGGCGCGGTTGATCCGCCGCGCCTCGGCCTATCGCGGAAAGAACAGCCCCGACGCCGTCCTCGTCGGATACCTCGGGCATTTCGACGTCGTCCTCGCCCGCGTGCTCTTCCCGCGCACGCCCATCGTGCTCGACCATCTCGTCTTCGCCTCGGACACGGCCAAGGACAGGGGGCTCTCCGGGGGCGGCGTCGTCGGCAGGCTCGCCTACCGCCTGCTGGAGGGGATCGACAGGACAGCGCTCGCGGCGGCCGACGTCGTCGTGCTCGACACCGACGACCATCGCGCCCTCCTGCCGAGGCGTGCGAGGGGGAAAGAGGTGGTCGTCCCCGTCGGCGCCCCCAAAAGGTGGTTCGACGCCGGAGACCGGGCTCGGCGGATCCGGGGCGAGGCGCCGGGGCCGGCGGAGAATGCGCGAATAGCCGGGGGCGAAGCGCGAAAGGAGGGCAAAGGGGAGGGGGGCGAAAGCCCTCTTTCGGTCGTCTTCTTCGGCCTCTTTACGCCCCTGCAGGGCGCTCCGACAATCGCGCGCGCGTTGGCGGTCCTCGACGGCCGCGGCGTTCGGATCGACGTCACCCTCATAGGAGACGGGCAGGACGCCGCAGCCGTGCGCGAGGCCCTTCCTCCCGGGGAAAACGTTCGGGTTTCGTGGATCGACTGGGTCGATTCGGAGGAGCTGCCCGACGTCGTCGCCGGGCACGACGTCTGCCTTGGAATCTTCGGAACGTCAGGCAAGGCCCGCCGCGTGGTGCCGAACAAGGTGTACCAGGGGATCGCCGCGGGCTGCGTCGTCGTCACGTCCGACACTCCGCCTCAGCGCAGGATTCTGGGCGGCGGCGCGCGGTTCGTCGAGCCGGGCGACGCACTGGCCCTGGCGGACGCCCTTGAAGCCTTGGCGCAGGAGCGGCCCCGGGATCGGGAACGTTTACGCGCCCGAAGGCCGCCCGAAGGCGAGGATTCTCACAAGCAGTTCGAAGGCGACGGCGTCCGACCCTCGGAAGACGCCCCCGCCGATCAAGCCGAGCCCGCTTCGAATGAATCGGAGGCGGCCGAGATTCGGGAAGGCTTCCGCGCCGTGCGCGTGACGGACTCGCTCGCCCGGGCAATCCGGCGTTTCGACCGGAGGCGGACGCGCGACGAGCGGGAGCGCGAATGAACGCGCGGCCCGAAGGCGATTCGCGGCGGTCTTCGAGGTTCGCCGCGCATGTGCGCCGCATCGCGCTCGCCGCAGCCGCGGCCGCCGCCGTGTGGGCGATAGCCGCCAAATGGCCGCAGGTGCGAATCGCCCTCGGCCAGATGTCGCTTCCCGCCTTGGCGGCCGCCGCGGCGGCGTCCTTCGCGTACGTCGCCCTCACGATGCTCTCGTGGCAGGCCGTGATAGGCATCCGCCTTTCGGCGGCTTCGCGCATTTTTTTCGTGTCGCAGATCGCGAAGTACCTTCCCGGCGGAGTGTGGAACTTCGTCGCCGTGGGGGAGGCGGCCCGCGGCCACTCGATTTCACGCCGCCGTTCGGTTTCCTCGCTCGCCGTTGCGGTTGCGATCTCGATCGTCGTCGGGGCGATGCTCGCGTTGCCGTCCCTGCTGGCGGCCGAAGGCCTGCGCAGCCGCTACTGGTGGCTGCTGGCCGCCGTGCCCATGGGAATCGCGGTTCTTTGGCCCTCAGTCCTCAACAGGTGCCTGAACGCGGCTTTGCGGCTGGCGCGCAGAGAGCCCCTTGAGCGGCCGGTGTCCGGGCGCGCCGTTTTGCGGTCGGCGCTCATCTCCCTCCTCGCGTGGCTCGCGATCGGCCTGCAGGTCTACGTCCTTCTCACCGCGCTGGGAATGGAGGCCGGCGCGGCGGGGCTGGCGCGCTCGATAGGCGGTTACGCGCTCGGGTGGACGGCGGGGTTCCTCGTCTTTTTCGTCCCCGCCGGGGTCGGTGTGAGGGAAGTCGCGCTGGGGGCGGCGCTCGCGGGCGCCGTCGACGTCGGTTCGCTCGTTGTTGTGGTCATCACGTCGAGGGTTCTTGTGACCGTCGCCGACCTCGTCGCCGGAGGGCTCGCCCTCGCGGCAGGCCGGGGGAGGCCCAGGCAACCCGACGGCGGCGGACATGGCGAGCCGGGGGCGCCGCCGGCGAGCCCGTGAAAGCCGCAGACGCCGGCGACGGGGCGGATTGGCGGCGGCACACCGCGCCTTGGAGCGCAGAGCGAGGGCGTTTCGACGTCGTCGGCCAGCATATGCGTGCGCCCTCCTTCGCGGGCTTTTCGCCCGTCCTTAGCCGGCTTTCTCCGGTTCCTCCGCCGGCCTTCCGCCCATGCGGAGCGTGCGTCGACGGGATTCGAACGCCGCGCGTGCGGCGAAGGCGACTGTGCGAATGGCCTCCCCGGGTGAGCGTTCGGCTAAGCTTCCTACTACACTAGGCGAAGCAAGAGCGACGCTTCGGCGCTTACGCGAGCGAGTGAGGGTATGGAAGACAGAACAGACGTGAGGGCGCCCCTGCCCTTGTCGCAACAGTGGACGCTGATCAACGCCTTCGGTCAGCGGGACCTCAAAGCCAAGTTCAACGGGACCTTCTTGGGGTGGGTGTGGTCGCTCGTCGTGCCGCTCGCAACCCTGGGGATCTACACGCTCATCTTCGGCGGCTTGTTCAATATGAAGGTTCCCGGAGCCACGGACCGCCAGCAGGGAATCGAGTTCTTTGCGGTGTGGCTCTTCGCGGGCCTGACCGTATGGGGATACTTCCAGAACTCGATAAACGCCGGAATCTCGGGGCTCCTCGGAGCCGGATCCCTGCTGCAGAAGGTTTACTTCCCAGCGTACGCGCCCGTTTTGGGCGCCGGTTTGGCCGTCGGCGTCCAGTCCCTCATTGAGGCGGGGTTGCTGCTCGTCGTTTTCATCTTCCTCGGCATATTCGGGTGGACATGGATCCTCATACCCTTCTTGGGGCTCCTTCTATTCGTCTTCGTCCAATCCATCGCGGTGATGCTCGCCGTCTGGAACATCTACGTCAGAGATTTGGCGCAGCTCGTCGGAGTGATCCTCCAGCTTATGTTCTATGGGACGCCCATCATCTACGCCGTCGACTACGTGCCCCCGTCGCTCCAAAAGTTCGTCGGGCATATGCCGATGGCCGAGTTCATCGGACTCTTTAGAAACGTCTCCTTTGACACCACGCCCGGATACTGGAAGTCGTGGGTCGCGTGCGCGGCGTGGGCGGGCATCGCCTTCCTCGGCGCCAGATTCGTTTACCGCAAGTGGGGGGCCGATTTGGGAGAGAGGATCTGAGATGGAAGTCCGCACCGACGCCGGCGCGCAGGGAGCGCCCGACGAGTACGCGATCGTCGTCGAGAACGTCTCGAAGTCCTTCGAAATGCAGGCGGACCGCCGCGACACCTTCAAGGAGCGCTTCGTTCGCGGCCGCTCCCGTCAAGGCAAGCGCATGTTCCACGCCCTTGACGACGTCTCCTTCAAAATCCGCAAGGGGACGACCTTCGGCCTTATCGGCCACAACGGCTCGGGCAAGTCGACCATGCTCAAGATCTTGGCCGGCGTGTACAGGCCGACGTCGGGCTCCGTCACCGTCTCCGACAAGGTCGACGCCCTGCTCGAGCTCGGGGCGGGGTTCCACGCCGAGCTGACAGGCCGCGAAAACATCTTCCTCAACGGCGCGATCCTGGGACGGACGAAGAAGCAGATCGAAGAAACCCTCGACTGGATCATCGACTTCGCCGACATCGGCGACTTCATCGACCAGCCGGTCAAGGTCTACTCGTCTGGAATGACGGTGCGCCTGGGCTTCGCCGTGGCCGTGGCCATCCGGCCCAAGATCCTCATCGTCGACGAGATCATCGCCGTCGGCGACGAAGAGTTCCAGCGCAAATGCTTCGACTACATGCGCGAGCTGCGCGACACCGGAACCACTGTGGCCCTCGTGACCCACTCTCTTTCGCTCGCCCAGGAGATGTGCGACGAGGTCGTGTGGCTCGACCACGGCCGCGTCAAGATGGTCGCCGACGCCGACGAGGCCGTCTCCGCCTACCTCGAAGCGGTCAACGCGAAGGAATTCGCCAAGCGCGCCGCGGAGCGCCAGGAAGAAGAGGAATTCCCCGAGGACGAGTCCTTCAAGCTCAACCAGGGCAACGGCGACTGCCGGATGGTCGGCGTCGACCTTCTCGACGCCGAGGGCAACGAGGCGCCGTTCCTCACGTCCGGCGAGGCCGGCACGGTCCGCGTGCACGTGCGGGCGAAGAAGGACCTGCACGACGTCGAACTCGGCTTGGCCTTCGTGACCGACCAGGGGCAGACCATCGCAGGGCCCAACTCACGCCACGGCGGGCGGCTCTACTCGCTGCGCAGGGGCGAGGAGACCTTCATCGACTACACGATGGACCCCGTGCTCATCCAACCTGGAAGATTCTGGATCACAACGTGCTTCGTGCGCGACGGCGAGATGTTCGACTATTCGGATCGCAGAACCGAATTGATCGTCAGAGGCAACCGGGTCGCCGAAGAACCTGGATTGATAACACTTCCAGCCGGCGCCTGGAGCCGAGTCTCCGGAGCGCCCTCGTCACAAGAGAGGCGATGAGATGAACGAATCGAGCAGCGAGGAAGAATTGCGGCAGCTGCGCGCCGCTCTGCGGGCGTCCCAGAGCGACGTCCAGAGGCTCGGCAAGCGCAACGACCAACTCGAAAAGGAGCTTCGCACGGCAAACCGCAAGCTCGGCGGCGCGTGGGAGCAGCTGGACGCGATCCGGCATTCGACGTCGTGGAAGATGACCGCCCCCGTCAGACTCGTCAAGACGGCCATCCGCAAAGGCCTGGGCCGGTGAGGGGACTGAAGAAACGCGGCCCGCTCGTCTCCGAGGTCTCGCGCGGAAAAGTCCGCATCGAACGGGGGGAGCCGACCGGCGTCGCCGGCAGGGAGCGGGTGGCGCTCGTCGCCCAGTTCTCCGTGGGACCCGATCAGCCGATGTCCCTTTCGAGGTATCTGGAGGCGCTCGAAGGAAACGGCTATGCGACCGTCGTCATATCGACGTGCGACTCGGCCGAGCCCCTGCGATTCCCCCACGGAATCCCCGAGGCGACCGTCGTGATGCGCCGTCCCAACCTCGGCTACGACTTCGGCTCGTGGGCCACGGCTTTGGGCTGCATCCCGGGCGTCCGCGAAGCGCCCGTCGTCTTGTTGACCAACGACTCGCTGCTCGGCCCCTTCGCCCCGATCGACCATCTTTTGGAATGGGCGGCCGAACCCGGCCCCGACATCCGCGGGCTGACCGCGTCCTACCAATTCGCCCGCCACATTCAGTCGTTCTTCCTCGCCTTCCGCGGGGGGATCCTGGCCGACAGACCGTGGGTCGATTTCTTCAACGACGTCCGCGTCGAGCCGGACAAGGACGACGTCGTGCTCTCCTACGAGCTCGGCGCCTCAAAGGTGTGCTTCTCCGAGGCCTACTCCTCCGACGAATGGGTGACCGGCCCGGACCTCGGGGTTCCGTACGGAAATCCGACGGTCGACGGCTGGCGCAAGCTCATGGAATACGACGTCCCGTTCCTCAAGCGCACGATCATGACGCATCCTTCGACCCTGTCGGAAGGCGCCGAGGCCGCCGCCTACGTCGCCCGGCGCTACAACACCGATATCGCCCAGTGGTGAGTTAGGAGTTTCCCCCATGCCTCGTTTCAGCAGATCCGGCCTTGTGCGCAGGGCCCAATACCACGCCGCGCGAGCCCGCAACGCGGCCGCCAACTTCCTCGTTTCGGGAAGCGTCAAGGGCTACAGGTCCCAACACCCGGCCGACTTCAGCGAATACGTCATGCGCCAGGGCGGACGGCAGGACTCCGGCTTCCCCGACAAGTGGAGGATCGACCCGCAGTTCGACATCGCCGACCCGAGCCGGATCGCCGTGGTCATTCACTGCTTCTACGCCGACCTCATGCCCGAGCTTTTCGATCGCCTGCGCAATCTCCCGATCGATTTCGACCTGTTCGTCACGAACGCCTCGGGCGCAGACGTGGCCGTTCCCGAAGACCTCGGGCGCATGCGCCACAGCGTCGTCGTCAAGGTCGAGAACCACGGCCGGGACATCTTCCCGACCGTCCAGCTCGTCAACTCGGGAATCCTCAATCCCTACGACCTCATCCTCAAGCTCCACACGAAGAAGAGCCCGTGGCGCGAGGAGCACGCCGACCTCGACGGCAGCGGCGCGGCGTGGAAGGACCAGTTCCTCTCCGACCTGGTCGGATCGCGCGAGAAAGTCGAGGAGATCCTCAACGCCTTCGCCGCCGACCCGACGCTGGGGCTCGTCACCGCGGCCGACTCGATCGTCGGCAAGGAGTTCTGGGGCGGGGACCAGAGGATCGTCGAGCAGCTCATGCTCCGCATCGAGATGTCGATCAACCCGGACGAGCTGGAGTTCGCCTCGGGTTCGATGTACTGGACCCGCGCTTTCGTCCTCCAGGGCCTGAGGGCCTTCAACTTGACCTCGGCCGACTTCGACGAGGAAAGGGGGCAGGTCGACGCCACCACCGCCCACGCGATCGAGCGGATCGTCGGAATTGTGACCGACGAGGCCGGGCTGCAGACCGTCGAGGCGCCTCAGCTGGCGAAGCTGGCCTCCGAGCCGGGATACGACGCGCGCGGCTGGCGCAGGTTCGAGCCGGGCGCGTCCCGCACGGCTGCGGCGAACGTCATCCCCTTCTACCTGCCGCAATTCCACGAGTCGGAGGAAAACAACCGCTGGTGGGGACGGGGCTTCACCGAATGGTCGAATGTGGCCGCGGCGATTCCCGCCTGGCGCGGCCATTATCAGCCCAAGCAGCCGACGGATCTGGGATATTACGACCTCGAGCTCGACCGGGTGCGCGCCGACCAGGCCGGCCTCGCCGCGGCCAACGGCATCGGCGCGTTCATGTACTACTACTACTGGTTCTCCGGAAAGAGGATTCTCAACAGGCCCATCGAGAAGCTCAGGGCCTCCGGCCTCGACTTCCCGTTCTGCATCATGTGGGCCAACGAAAACTGGACGAGGCGCTGGGACGGGCGCTCGCAAGACGTCCTCATCGGCCAGGACTATTCGCAGGTGCCGGCGGAGGATTTCATCGACGACGTCATGGAGTTCCTTCTCGACCCGAGGTACGTGCGGGTCGACGGCAAGGCGCTCATCGCCGTCTACCGCCCGGCGCAGATGGACAATTTCCCCGAGGTCGTCGCGACCTGGAGGGAGCGCGCCCGCGCCGCCGGAGTCGGCGAGCTCAAAGTGCTCGCCGTGGCCGTCGCCGAGGAATTCGACGGCCTTGGCCAAGGGTTCCGCGAGGCCGGACTGGACGGCACGCTCCAGTTCCCGCCGCACAACCTGCCGTGGGTTGCGGGGCCGGCCACGGAGGTCGGCCTCGACGGCCGCTGGCGCGGCAATTTCATGAGCTATCGGGCCACGGTCAAGGCGTCCCTGCACGCGGCGCCGAGCCTGGCCGACGACGAGTACCCCGGGGCAATGGTCGGCTTCGACAACACCGCCCGCCGCCAGTGGAAGGCCGACGCCTGGTACGGCTCGAACCCCTACACCTTCCACCGTTGGATCGCCGGGCTCGTGCGCGTCGTCGCCCCGCGCGAGGCGAAGGACCGCCTGCTCTTCGTCAACGCGTGGAACGAGTGGGCCGAGAGCGCAATCCTCGAGCCGACGACGCGCTTCGGGCAGACCTACCTGCTGGCCGTGCGCAACGCCGTGTGGAGTTAAAGCCTGCGGCGGAGATGCGGCTGTCCGCGACGCCGCGCGGCGTCGCGGACA
>ERZ773099.1540-NODE-1540-length-16947-cov-16.183874_pt1 | contig 16947 bp, 11 predicted proteins | sample MGYA00511120_ERZ773099 | MGnify/ENA primary metagenome ERZ773099 (study PRJEB29015, sample SAMEA2738012) | human oral metagenome | biome: human oral; feature: human-associated habitat; material: dental | place: China | collected 2104 ...
CCATGACGAGCAGCAGCAGGATGATCGTGATGAGCGCCTGCGAGATCTGCATGAGCGTCACCGTTGTCACGGCCATCGCGGTGGGCACGCGGCGCTTGCGCAGGTAGCGCAGGTTCAGCGCGGCGGGGCCAACCCCGGCGGGCGCGACGACCGTGATGATCGAGGCCGCCACCTGGGCGATCAGGGTGTCGCCGAAGCGCAGCTTCTCGGGCGACAAGGCAATGAGCGGCACGGCCGAACCCACCCAGATCAGGCAGGCCAGCACCGCAGAGGCGGCCATCCACCAGGGGTTCGCGCTGGTCACGGTGGAGAGCAGTTCGCTGAAGTTCAGCGAGGACACGACGATGAACACGGCGATGAATGCCACCGCGATCGTGAAGATCGTGCGCGGGCGGAAGCGCTGAAGGTCGGCCGTTGGGGCGGTCTCCGCCTCGGAGTCGCCCACGAGCGAGGCGCGCAGCTCGCCCAGCAGGTCCGAGCGGCGCAGGCGTTGGTTAACCGACGCGGGTAGGACCGGCTTCTGGATGACGGGCGCGCACGCGACCAGGGTGTCCTCGCCGACGCTGCGCCGACCAGCATCGAGGGCGCGCTCGGGGCCAACTGCCAGCGCCGTGAGGACCAGCATCTGGGCGATGTCAATCGACTGGTTCAGCTCGGTGGTCGCGACCTCGCCGGAATCCCAGTCGAGCAACCACACGTCCGATGAGGCGTCGACGACCACGGCCTCGGGCGTGAGCGCGCGGTGCGAGATCCCCCGCGCGTGCGCGAAGCGCAGCTGCTCCCACGCGCGGTCCAGAACCTCGTCCGAGGCGTCCTCGCCGAGCTCCGTGAGCGGCGTCGTCGGTGGCAGGGCGGAAAGGACCAGGATGATCGAGTCGTTCGCCGAAGCGATGGCGATGGGTTCTTGGGTGAAGACGCCGGCGCGCAGCGCCTGGAGGGTCGTGAACGAGGAGCGCTCGGCCTGCGCCTTGAGCGAGGGAGACACCCACCGGCTGATGCCGCGCAGACGCAGGTTGTTCCACATCTCGAGGAGGGTTCCCGTCAGCTCCTGTCCGGGATCCATGACGATCAGCTCGTAGGCCAGGCCGGTGTCGCTCCACACCTGGTAGTGGCGGTGATGGTCGGGGTCGGGGCGCCGCGTGACGGTAACGCCCATGTCGCCCAGGTCGGCGGGCATCTGGGTTAGACGCCCGCGCGCGTTCTCGGCCACCGCCCACGTGGAGAGGGGCTCGACCGACGTGTCGAGGTCGGTGCGCACCACGCGCGAGGGGGTGATGCCGATGCCGAGGAGCGCCTCGACGAGGGCGGCGCCCTTGGCGCGCTGGTCGTCGAAGCCCATGACCCAGCGCGAGCCTGAGCCGAACGCGCGCCCGATGAAGACGGAGATGAAGGCGACGGGCAGGGTCATGGAGGAGCGCAGGACGCCCAGGACGAGAATGATCCACAGGCCCGTCCAACCCCAGCGGATGGCCTTCATCGACTGTGCCTCGCCCGCCGAGGTGAAAAGGGCGCACAGGGTGACGAGGACGAGGTTAATCGCGATGGCGAAGCCGGTCTGGTGGCCCTGAGTAGCGATCGCGCGGTCCACGCTCAGGGGCGCGGTCAGGTACGCGGGAAGCAGGTTGATCAGTAGGATGATGATCGAGCCGCCAAGCGACGCGATGACGCTCGTGACGAGGACCTGGATGATGGCCTGGAGGCGCCTGCGCAGCGCAAGGGAGACGATGACGAGGATCGGCGTGGTGAGGATGATCAGGCCCTCGGTGATGCTCACCGGGAGGATCAGGATCTTGCGGACGAGCTGGAATTGTAGGACGTCCATGGTGACGCCGCGGGTCGTCGCGCTCGCCACCGTGCCGATCGTCCAGATGGCGATGATCGCCACGAGCGAGATGATGACGTCGGCGAGGTCCTCGCGTCGTCGGCGCACCGTGAAGATGCGATCGGCGATGTAGGCGGGGCGGGATAGTCGGAGCCTACGGGCGGGGACGGGTAGGGCAACCTCTCCGCTCGCGGCGCGAGCCTTCGTGGCGCTAGCCGCGGAGTCCACTTCGCTGGGGTCGCGCGTTCCGCTGGGGTCGTCCGCGTCCTGCCGGTCGGCGGCGAGCCCCTGAGAGGAGTCGTCGGGGGCGCTCGCTTCGCAGGCTTGCACCGGTTCGTCGGCTTGGTCTGTGTCAGCGTGTTCCTGCGCATCCGGCTGCCCGCTCGGCGCCGTCTCCTCGGCGCGTTCGCGCTCGGCGGTCACGCATGCGTCTGCGGGGCCTGAGGGATCGGCCGGGGGAGGTGGGGGATTGCCCGGTGTCGGCTGGGCGTCCCGGTCGGTGACGGTCGGAGCGGGAGGGATGGGGGGAATCGGGTTGTCCGGGGCGTTGTCGGTTGGCGAGGCAGGGCTGGGCTGGGCGCCGAGGGCGGGAGGAATGGTTGGAGGCGTCGTCACCGGCGGCGTCGTCGCGGAGGGCGCGACGACGCGGTCCATGACCTCGGTGCGGGCGTCAGACGCGGGGACTTGCGGAGTCGGCGCGGGCGACGTGGCGGCCACGGCCTCGTCGATCATGCCCATCAGGCCGTCGACTCCCAGAGCTGACGGATCCTCGGCCGAAGAAGGGACGAACAGCAGGTTCGTGTCGACGATCGGAGTACCGTCGTGTGACTCCTTGCGCTTCCTCATGTCGTCCATACTATATTCGCGGTTAACAAAGGTAGGGTTAGGGGGATACATTCCCAGCAGAAAAGGGCCCTATCGTGACCTGGTCTACACTCGTTGCGGCATCGGATCCGTCGATGCTTCACACGGTTATCGAGTGGTTTAAGAATCCCGAGACCCTCCTTGACGCCATGGGCCCGTGGGTCCTGTGGGGAACGATGCTCATCGTCCTCATCGAGTCCGGCGTGCTCTTCCCCGTCCTTCCGGGCGAATCCCTGCTCTTCACGGCCGGCCTGCTGCACGAAAGAATGGGGATTCACCTGCCGACCTTGATTTTCCTTGTCGTAATCGCCGCCTTCGTCGGCGCGCAGATCGGCTACTTCCTGGGGGCAAAGTGGGGGCGGCGCTTCTTCAAGCCGGACGCGCGCGTCCTGAAGACGAAACACCTGGAGAAGGCGGAGCACTACTTCACGAACTACGGGGGGCGATCCCTCGTCATCGGCCGTTTCATTCCCTTCGTGCGCACCTTCATCCCGATCGCGGCGGGCATGGCCCGCTACCCCTACTCCAAGTTCCTGATCTTCAACACGCTGGGTGCGCTGGTATGGGGCGCGGGCTTCATCCTGGTCGGCGCGCTCCTGGGCAACGTTCCCTTCGTGCACGACAACCTGACGGTGATTCTGACGGTGATTATCCTCGTGTCGGTCCTGCCCGTCGTGATCGAGATGATCGGCAAGCGACGCGCCACGGCCGAGAAGGAGTGACACGTGCTGGCCTGGTGGATGCTGGTCCCGACCCTGTTGGCCATGATGGTCGCCCTGGTCCTACCGGGGTTCATGTGGCTGCGCGCGGGCGTTCGGTCCTCGCTCGTCGCGATCGCGGCGGCGCCGGCATTTAGCTTCGGCCTTATCACGCTCCTGTCGGTCGCCTACCCGGCGCAGGGGATCGAGTGGGAACGATCCACAGTGCTGCCCGTCCTCGGCCTGAGCGCCGTCGGCGGAGCAATCGCGTGGAGCCTCAGTTTCTTTCGCCGCAACAACGGGGGCTTCGCCCTGAACGGCGTTCCCCTCCGCGAGGCCATCGGGGTGCGCGTGCCAATCGGCAGGCAGCAGGCGGCGGTCCGTGCCGCCACGTGGGGGGCGATCCTCCTGGGCTTCCTCCTGGCCTCCTGGCCCCTCATCACGGGGGCCAGTCCCGCCAACCCGGTCCAGCAGTGGGACCCGACGTTCCACCAGAACGGCGTCCACGCCATCCTCTACGGCAAGGACGCCAGCCCCTTCGGCGGGCTCCACGAGCTGTATGGTGGTCGCCGCGTCTACTACCCGACGGGCTGGCACGCATTCGTCGCGCTGTTCGCCCGCTTCGATTCCGTCGTCCAGACCTCCAACGTGTCGTCCCTGGCCCTCATGGTGGTGTGGGTGACCGGCCTGGCCGCCCTCGTCTCCGTCCTGACGCCCTCCCGCTCCGCGCTCCTCGCCGCCCCGGTCATCGGCGGTTCCCTCCTGAACATGCCGGCCGACGCGCTCACCATGTACAACCAGTGGCCCAACTCCACGGGCACCGTCCTCGTTCCCGGCCTGTCCGCACTGGCCATCGTCGCGGGCCGGCGCTTGTCCTCCGACCTGCGCGAGGGCGACGGCGTCCGCTCGCTGGCCCGCCGCGTCCCCCAGGGTGTCTTCCTGCTCATCGGCTGCTTAGGCCTCGTCGGCGCCCACCCCAGCGCCGCCTTTTCCATCCTCGCCTTCCTCCTCGCGCCCGTCCTGGCCTCCGTGTCCTCCTTCGCGCGCTCCGCCCTCGGCCGCGAGGGCAGGGGGCAACTCGCCGCGATCGCGTGGGTGGCCATCGGCCTGGCCGTCGTCGCAACGCCCCTGATCGCGCTGGCTTCCCCGAAGATTCAGGCGATGGGCAGGTACCCGCGCGGCGGCACCAGCTGGACGGAAGCCTTCTCCCACGCGTTCGTGCCCTACCCGCCCTTCTCGAACACCCTCAGCCTCACCCAGTGGTCGGTCCTCCAGGTGTTCCTCCTCGTCGCCGGAATCGCGTCGGTCGCAGCCCTGCGCACGCTCGTGCGCCGCACCGACCCCCTCGAACGCGCGGCAGCCAACGCCGGCCTGATGGGTGACGGAGACGAGGACGCGGCGGCCGCTTCGCCTGAGGAAGCCGCACCCTTGCCCACCTGGCCGATCGTCTCCTACCTGGTTCTCGCCTCGCTCACGGGTCTGGCTTACGCCCCCAGCTCGGCGCTGCGCACCTACCTGCTGGCGCCCTGGTACATGGACGCGCGCCGCATCATGGGCGTCGAGGACATCGCGCTGGCTGTCCTCATGGCGATTGGATTCGCGGCCATCGTTCGCGTCATCCACTCAGCGTGGAGCTCCTCTTTACGCAAGATCCTGGCCGAGCGCGGCGAGGACGCCAACGTCGAGGCGCCCCGGTGGCCCATCCAGGTCGGCGTCGGCGCGCTCCTCATCGCGCTGTCCGGCTTCGGCGCGATCGACGCCCGCGCCGCCGCCGTCGCTTACGTCTATGACTCGACGCGTCTGGGAAAACCCGGCATGGCAACCAAGGGCGAGCTCGCGATGCTGCGGCGCATGCACTACACGACGGCGCCCGACGCGCTTATCGTTGGTGACCCGATCGCGGGCGCCGCATACTCGGAGATGCTGGGAGGGCGCAAGGCCGTATTCCCCCAGCTTAGTACCGTCAACGCCGATGGCGCATCCCAGAGGGTCCTCACTCAGCGTTTCCACGACATCGCCACCGATCCCGAGGTCTGCGAGGTCGTGCGCAACCTCGGCATCACGCACTTCTACGAGGAAGAGGACGGCGCCTACTACAACTTCATGCGCTCTGGCCGCAACCCCGGCCTGTACGGCGTCGACACGTCGTCGGGCTTTGAGCTGGTCGATGCGGGCGGTACCGCCAAGCTGTGGAAGATCACCGCCTGCGGCGAGGTCATCCCGGGAGGCGGGCACCAGGCCTTTGCCGACGGGATTCGCTCAAGCCAGCCCGAGCCCGAGCAGCCCGGCGAGGGACAGTCGGGCGACGAGTAGGCCACAATGCGCGCTGGGCGCGCCCGTGGGAGCGCCCAGCGTCCGCGCGGGTCGATACCCTTGCTTCATGACGACCAACATCCCCGGCCCCGCGCCCCTCGGTGACAAGCTCCGCATCGCCTTCCTCGGCCCCTTCGGCACTTTTACCGAACAGGCCGTCCATCAGGTCGCTCCCGCGGGCGCGGTGCTCATGCCGACGACCAGCGCCCCCCAGGCGCTCGCCGCGGTGCGCCGGGGCGAGGCCGACCGGGCCGTCGTCCCTATCGAAAACTCCATTGAGGGCGGCGTGAATGCGACGCTCGATTCCCTCTCGCACGGCGACCCCCTCGTGATTGTCGCGGAGATGCACGTGCACGTCGTCTTCCAGCTGGCGGTCCTGCCGGGCACGCGCCCAGAGGACATTCGGCGCATCGGCACGCACCCGCACGCGTGGGCGCAGTGCCGCGGCTGGGTCGAGGACACCTTCCCGGGCGCGATCCACGTCCCCGCGACCTCCACGGCAGCTGCGGCCGAGCTCCTCTCCGACGGCGATGCCTCCTTCGATGCCGCCCTGTGCAACGCCGTCTCAGTGAACACCTACGGCCTCGAGGCTCTGTACCAGGACGTGGCGGACAACCCGGGCGCAATCACCCGCTTCGTGCTGGTCGCCCGCCCCGGCGCGGTTCCCCCGCCGACCGGAGCGGACAAGACGACCATCCAGGTTGCTCTTCCGGTCAACGAGTCGGGCGCGCTGCTGACCCTTCTCGAGCAGTTCTCCGCGCGCGGCGTCGACCTGTCGCGCATCGAGTCGCGCCCCAGCGGCGACGGCCTCGGCAACTACACGTTCAGCATCGACATCGTCGGGCACATCCGCGAGGAGCGGGTGCAGGCGGCTCTCGTTGGCCTGTACCGCTATTCGCCGGAGGTGCGTTTCATGGGATCCTACCCGCGCGTCGACGGCGTGCGCGCGCAGGTCCTTCCTGGGACCACGGACGAGGCCTTCCGCGCGGGTCGCGCGTGGGTCGCTGACCTTTTGCGCGGTGGCGACGGAACGGGCGAGGCGGGGGGCAGCGCGCCCTCCTGGCCGCTGGCCTGACCGACGCTCCCGTTATCGCGCCGGGCTCCGCCATCGACTGCGGGCCGCGACCAGTGTGCGTTTGGCCAATGCGTGCAGTCCCGGCCTTGCGATCGGGAGGGGTTCGGCGTGCTCAGCCGGGCAGCAGCTCCATCCACGTGCGTTCGAGGGGGACGGCCACGTCGAGCGCGTCGGCCTGCATGCGCACGTGCATCGTGTGGGCCAGTCCGATCGGGTCGCCGTCCACCTGGCACACCTGCGCCTCGTCGGCACTCACGGAGGCTCCCCGGGACTGGCGGAATGCGACCTTTCCGGTTGAGACGGGCAGGTTCAGGGGGCGCAGCCCGATCAGTTGGCCGAGCATCTTCCAGGTCACGTCGGCCCATCCGAGCAGGCCGGCCTGGGCGTCGACCGCGATGACGTCGATGAGTCCGTCCGACAGGGAGGCGTCGGGCGCCAGGACCAGCATCTTCATCTCGCCCGCGTTAGCGAACATGACGGAGCGCGCCTCGATGCGCGTGACCTCGTCCGCGGGCGCGCGCAGGGAGTCCGGGCGCGCAAAGGGTGCCTTCGCCTCGTCGATCGTCTCTCCGGAGATCTGATCGCCGACCCCGAGCGGGTCGGGCGCGGCGGCCACAGGGGAGCGCAGCGTCAGGCGCGCGCTCATGCGCGGGACACCCATCGCACCAAGCCCCGCCCACACGTATGCGATCCAGCCGATTCGCTTCTTGAGCGCGGGGTCCGTGTCGGCCATCGTGTTCCCGTCGTAGCCCATGCCGGCGATGACGAGGGACGCATACTCGTCCGAGCGGGGTTCATTCAATGGGTCCGGTGCCTGCGCGCTCTGCCTACTCTCGCCTGAGCGGCGGGCAAGGCGGGCTGCCCGGCGCAGCGCTCCCTCCGCGGGTAGCTCCGATTCTTGGGCGATGTCCTCGACGCGCACCCACGCCAGGTCGACGGGCCGGTGGTTCGCCCCGAGGGCGACAGCGAGCGCCTGCGCGGGATCCTCGGGAATGCAGAGGTTTCCGGCCAGCACGTTGCCCGTTCCGACGGGGATGATGCCCATGCGCACGCCCGACCCGGCCATGCCGGCGGCGACCGCGCGCACGGTTCCGTCCCCGCCCGCCGCGATGACGACGGATGCCCCCAGGTCGAGGGCGCGTACCGCCTGGCCCGTGCCGGGGTCCTCGCGCGTTGTCTCCAGCCAGTGGACGTGATCGATGCCGAGCGTAGCCGCCTTGCGATCGATGAGTTCCTTGAATGCCCGCGGGTCCTCGTGCTTGGAGGGATTCATGATGATCCACGGGCGAGGCCTACCCCGCGTGGGGTCGTCGGCGCGGGCGGGCACCGCGAGCGCTCGGCGCCTGCGGTGGCGCCTGGATAGCGCCGTCGCGGCGCGAGCGACACCGATTGCGCCGATTCCGGCTGTTGCGGCAAGTATCCACGGTGCTGCGTCCATGTCCGTATTCTATGCCTCGCCGCGGGAGAGTGATTGTGGATGGGGTGTTGAGTCGTTACTCGTTGCGCTTCGTGTCGGCCGAGAGTCGCTGTCGCGCACCGAGCCTCATGTTGTCCACACGGTTATGCACCAATGGTGGATAACTTTCAGCTTTTGAAGGCAGTCGCGCGAGTGGTTGGTGCATAACCCTGACCTGTGGTGCGAAATTCGGACGCGACCCCGGTGCGGGACACGGAGCACCTACCTGGCATAGGATGGACGCATGATTGATGTGCGTGCCCTGCGTGACAACCCCGAACCCGCCCGCGCCTCCCAGCGTGCCCGCGGAGCCAACCCCGGCCTCGTCGACGAGATCATCGAGGCCGACGCCGCCCGCCGCGAGGCCCTGCAGGCATTCGAGAACCTGCGCGCCACCCAAAAGGAGGTCTCCAAGTCCGTGGGTCGCGCCTCCAAGGAGGAACGTCCCGCGATCCTGGCCAAGGCCAAGGAACTCGCCGAGCAGGTCAAGTCCGCCGAGGCCGCCGCGAACGCCGCCGACGCCGACGCCGACCGCCTCGCACGTCTCCTGCCCAACCTTGTCCTTGACGGCGTCCCCGTCGGCGGCGAGGAGGACTTCGTGGTCCTGCGCCACGAGGGGCCCGCCCCGCGCGACTTTGCCGCCGAGGGTTTCGAGCCCCAGGATCACCTCGCCCTCGGCGAGGGCCTGGACGCGATCGACACCAAGCGTGGCGCGAAGGTCTCCGGCTCCCGCTTCTACTACCTCAAGGGTATCGGCGCCCGCCTCGAGCTGGCCCTCATGACGATGGCCATGGATCAGGCGCTCGCCAATGGCTTCGTGCCGATGATGACCCCGACCCTCGTGACCCCTCAGGTCATGGGTGGCACCGGCTTCCTCAATGAGCACTCCGACGAGATCTACTACCTGCCCGCCGACGACCTGTACCTGACGGGCACCTCCGAGGTCGCCCTCGCCGGCTACCACGCCGACGAGATCCTGGACCTGAGGGACGGCCCCAAGCGCTACATGGGCTGGTCCACCTGCTACCGTCGCGAGGCCGGGTCCGCCGGCAAGGACACGCGCGGCATCATCCGCGTCCACCAGTTCAACAAGGCCGAGATGTTCAGCTACTGCCGCCCCGAGGACGCCACCGAGGAACACGCCCGCTTCCTCGCGTGGGAGGAGGAGATGCTGGCCAAGGTCGAGCTGCCCTACCGCGTCATCGACACGGCCGCGGGCGACCTGGGCACCTCCGCCGCCCGCAAGTTCGACTGCGAGGCGTGGCTGCCCACCCAGGAGCGCTACATGGAGGTCACCTCGACCTCGAATTGCACGACCTTCCAGGCGCGCCGCCTCGGGATTCGCGAGCGCCGCGAGGACGGCATGAGTGCGGTCGCCACTCTCAACGGCACGCTGGCCACGACGCGCTGGATCGTCGCCATCCTCGAGAATCACCAGCAAGCGGACGGCTCGGTGTACGTGCCCGAGGCGCTGCGCCCCTACCTGGGCGGACTTGAGGTTCTGCGCCCCCTCAATCGATGACCCAGGAACGCTTCCTGACGGTCCCCTCCACCGGTGAGGCGTCCCGTCCCTTCGGGGAGCTCCTTGACGAGGCTTCGGCCGCCCTGCCCGTCGGCTTTCCGTCGACCGCGGGCTCGGTTCTGGTCGCTCTCGACATCGATGGCACGATCCTGACCCCCGCCGGGGCGAGGCCGCGCGTCCTCGAGGGTATCCACGGCCTCGTCGGCGCGGGCGCGCAGGTGGTCATCGCAACGGGACGCGCGCTCGAGGGGGTCACCCCGGTCCTCGCAGCCTTGGAGTTCACCGACGGGTGGGCGCTGTGTAACAACGGCGCAACCCTCGTGCGGGTGAGCGGCGGTGCGTGCGAGATCGTCGAGGAACGTACCTTCGTTCCCGGCCCGATCCTGGCCGAGATTGCAGATGCCATGCCCGACGCGGTGTTCGCGTCCATGCCGCACCCGGACACGCTGCTGTCCGCCCCCTTCCCTAACAACGAGATCGAGGGGGCGGATCGGCGCATCGTGCCGATGGAGGTGCTGGCTTCCACGCCGACCCCGAAGATCGTCGTGCGCGCCGCGGACATGGACCGCGACGACTTTGGTGCGCTCCTATCGGAGCTGGGCGTTTCGCGCACTCACGAGGTCTTCGTCGGCTGGACGTCCTGGGCAGACATCGAGGCACTCGGCGTGACCAAGGCCAGCGGCCTGGAGGCGCTGCGTTCGCGTTTGGGCGTCCCGCAGGGCGGGACGGTCTCCGTCGGCGACGGCACGAACGACATCGCCATGATCGAGTGGGCCACCTTCGGCGTGGCCATGGGCGGCGCCTCGGACGAGGTGCGCTCCCACGCCGATCACGTCACGGCCGCCGTCGAGAATGACGGCGCCGCCGCGGTCATGCACGCGCTGATGCGCCGCTGCGGGGTGGACGCGGCGCTGACTTAGTCTTTGGGCGGTGTCGTCAACAGACCAATGAACCACGGCATGGCAGACGAAGGGTTGGGACCCTTCTTGTTCGGTGCGAGCCCCGACCACGCTTGTTGTGCCCGCTTCACGGCCTCACCGAGGTTGAGGATCACGTCGTCTCATTGCTTCTCACTCCTTTTCCTCGGCGTGAGTGTTCAGGAGTGTGTGCATGAGCGAAGGAACCGTGTAGGGAACGCCGCCAAACCTGCCCTCGAGGTACTGCTTGACGATGTTGCTGCCCTTTTGGAGCGGGAAGCCAGCGAGGTTGAAGAGTTCGCTCGCTCCGTCGGTGCCCTTCTCGACGAACCACACCTGCTCGCGTTTGGCTCGATCTCCGCGTCCGGCGTCGAGCAGCGTCATGTCGTGGCTGGTGAAGATGAGCTGTGCTCCCGTCGTGTTGATTTCTGGATCTTCAAACCAGTCAATGATGAGGCGGGAAAGCTGTGGGTGCAGGCTTGCTCCCAGCTCGTCGACCACAAGAACGCGGCCTTCGCGAAGAGCATCGACCACGGCTGTCCCCAGGGCAAGCCACGCCATGGTGCCGGTGGACTCGTCGGAGTCTCTCAGCTTTCCGCTGTCCCTTCCGTGACGGAACAGGAGGTTACGTGCGATGACGTTGCTAAGATCGGTCGCCTCATCCGTGGAGTTGTCCGGTGCTTCTTCCTGGGGGTTGTCAGTTGCATCGTCGGGCGCAGCCTTTTGCATTTCTGCGAATAGTCGAGCAAGCTGTGGGGGAATCGCCTGTTCTTCGACCTCAATGTGCGTGATGCCTGTATCTGCAATCTGAGCGAGGGTCACCAGGTCATCCAGGCTCAGGCTTCGATCACGAAGCTGTCGCGCGATGCGATCGAGGCGTTCACTAACCTCGCGATCTCCGACGCGGTAGATGTCAAAGCCCCTCATGATCCCTTCCCAGATGGGCTGGACGGTGGGATCGCCGAGTCGAGCGGCGCGCGATAGCGTGAGTTCGCGTGGGGCGACGCGTGGGATTCCGCTGAGGCCCTTGACGTTCCCGCTCTGGGAGCGCGTGTAAATCGTCTTCCATCGTGTGCTGACTTCGCGGAGGGATTCCTCAACGATGCCGTCAGCGCTCGTGACGAATCGATGCTCATAGCGTCGGCCGTCGTGAATGAACTCGAGCTCGAATGTGGCGGGAGCTGTCGTGGTTTGCGGGGTGAGGGCGAAGGGCACTCGAGGGAACTGAGAGTGATCAAGCCAGGATGTTGCAGAGGATCCGATGGCCCCAAGCGTGTAGTGGAGCGCGTCGAGGACGTTCGTCTTCCCTGACGCATTGGCCCCGTAGATCCCGTCCACGTGGTGGATGTGGTCACCCCATGTGGTGCCCTGCGGTAGGCGGAGTGTCTTGAGGGAGGAGCGCGTCAGGTCGAGGGTCGCCTCGTCGCGGAACGACCGGTGGTTCTCAAACGTAAAGCGCAGGAGATGCATGTCAATATGATATCTCAAAACACAGTATTCGATAGATTATACCGAAAATCGATCGCTCAGTGAGATCAAAGTGGCCGGATGTGGATCCTAGCGTGCGGGTAACCTCATAAGCCAGTCGCCCATGATCGCAAAGGCCCGGTGAGGGTCGCCGATCTGACAGTGCTGCGCCATGTCCGGGTCCTCGGCCTCGCGGAAGACGCGCACATCCAGCGAAGCCGCGCCCGCCAGGATGCGGCGCACGTCGGATAGGCGCTCGAAGGGAACGTACTGGTCCGCGTCCCCAGCCATCACCAAGCAGGGCTGGCGAATGAGCCCCTCGAGGGGCTCCATCGTGAACGCCCCCAGCGCCCGCAAGACCTCGCTGGGCCTAACCAGTCCCGTCAGGTGGCGGGCCTGCTGCAGCTTCCACGCGAGGTCGGCGTTCGCGCGCGGGGCGATCGACATGGCGGCGTCGATCAGCGGCGCGGGGCGGGCGCGCTCGACGACGGAGGCCACGATGGGACGAAGGGGACGAGGCAGTGGCATCGTCAGCCCGTCCAGCAGCCGGTACATCATGTCGAAGGCGACGACGTGGCTGATGCGCGGGCAGTGAGCCGCTGCGCGCATCACGAGGTAGCCGCCGAAAGAGACGCCGAGGGCAGCCGCGCTCTCGAGGCCGAAGTAGTCCATGACCGCGTTCGTCGGACGCTCCCACTGAGGCTCGAGAGGCATGCCAGCCAGCGCCGTGTGCCCCTGGCCGGGCCCATCAAACACGATGATGTCGAAGGGACGGGACGGGAAGTACTCGGCGAAACCCATGATCTCCTCCGCGTAGCCATCGAAGCCGTTCATCATGACGAGGGTGTCGGGCGCGTCGGGGAAGCGGGCGCGGTCCGCCGGGTCCGCGTCCCAGCGGATCGCGGACAGAGCCCCGTCGCTGTAGGGGATCGAGTGGCGGCTGAGCGCCAGGTGGGAGTGCGAGGCGTCGAAGTCGCGGGACATGGCGCCGATGAAGCGACGCTTGCGGGGGTCGTCCGCGGGCAGGTAGAAGGCAGCCAGAGAGTACAGGCGCCAGGCGGCGGCCGCGTCCCCCTCGGAATCGAAGCGCTCCACCAGGCGCTGCGCGAACTGCGTGATCTGAAGAGCAGAACGTATGCGCGGCGCGCAGCGAGAGGCCAATCGACCCACGCCGGGGCGGTCCAGGATCGGACCGAGGGAACGGTTCAGCTGGAGGTCAAACTGCCTGTTGCCGGTGTAGTGCGTGAACATGCTTCGAATCTACGCCTCTCCAACAAATGGCGAAACACACAATACCGGATTGGGTGTCCGATACCGGACAGGCAGTACGTTATGCGTAGGATAGCGATACAGATGCAGCGATACTGATCGGAGGAACATGTTCTTACGAAACGCGGATAAGCATGGGCGCGAGGCCGAGAAGAACCTGGACCTGCGCATCCGTAAGACGCGTCGGGCGATCCGTTCCGGCCTCGTCAAGGCGTGCCAGGCCAAGCCTTACGCGCACGTCTCGGTCACCGACATCTGCGCCGCATCGATGGTCTCTCGCACGACCTTCTACGATCACTACACCGACAAGGATGCCCTCCTGGTGGAGGTCGTCTCCTTTCTCCTCGAAGAGATAACTCCGGCGCTTGAGGGCCTGTGGTTTGGCGAGGTGCGCAACAGTCGAGCCGTTGCCCGGAAGCTCTCCGATATCTACGCGCGCAACGGGCGCGCGATGCAGACCTTGCTTGCCATTCGAGTGGGCGGCGACGGCGACCTGCACGAGCAGCTGTGTCGAACAGCCCGATCGGTATTTACTGATTGGGCCCGCGGTCGCATGGATGATGACGTTCTGCCGCTGGCAGCGGACATCTACGCATCCGTCTTCCTGACCTTCATTGAACGCAGCGCAACGAAGCACCTCACGGACAATGAACTCGCGGCGATAGATCGTACCCGCGAGCTCTTCATCGCAGGTTTCGCCGCCGAGTGAGCCGCGGCGACGCGCGGTGTCATTGCGCGCATCAGCAATCAATCCCGGACGACGCGTCCGGCAATCTGTGGCGCTCCCAGACAGTCCATCGCCGAAGGTGTTACCGTTAGCGCATTCCTGGCACCGGCCTCGTCAATGATGACCCAAGGAGAACCCATGACCACCGACCCCCACGCCGCCATCGCCGCCTCCGACACAGCACTCGGCATCGAGTTCGGCTCAACCCGCATCAAGGCCGTCCTGATCGGCCCCGACCACGAGGTCCTCGCCACCGGCGGCCACGCCTGGGAGAACCACCTCGAGGGTGGCCTGTGGTCCTACACCCTCGACGAGGTCGTGGAGGGCCTGCGCGCCGCCTACGCCTCCCTTGTCGCGGACGTGCGCGAGCGCTACGACGTCGTTCCCACCTCCTATGGGACGATTGGCGTTTCCGGGATGATGCACGGCTACCTCGCCTTCGACGCGCAGGACAAGCTGCTCGCGCCCTTTCGCACGTGGCGCAACACGAACACGGGTCGCGCGGCCGACGAGCTCACGAGGCTCTTCGGATTCAACATCCCCCTGCGCTGGTCGATCGCCCACCTGCACCAGGCGGTCCTCGACTCCGAGGAGCACGCCCCGCGCGTCGCCCGCCTGACGACCCTGGCCGGCTGGGTGCATCACCAGCTCACGGGCCGCCACGTGCTTGGCGTGGGTGACGCGTCGGGGATGTTCCCGATCGACTCGGCCTCGGCCACCTACGTCGAGTCCTACCTCGACCGGTACGAGGCCCTGGTCGCCGACCGGGTCCCCTGGCGACTGCGCCACGTGCTGCCGACCGTGCTTCGCGCGGGCGAGGACGCGGGGACGCTCACCCCCGAGGGCGCGGCGCTCATCGACCCCACCGGCGCCCTGCGGGCGGGAATCCCGCTGTGCCCGCCAGAGGGCGACGCGGGAACCGGCATGGTGGCGACGAACGCGATCGCCCAGCGAAGTGGCAACATCTCGTGCGGCACTTCTGTGTTCCTGATGGCGGTCCTTGAGCGCTCGCTGTCGAGGCTGCACACCGAGATCGACATGGTGACCACGCCCGACGGGTCGCCCGTCGCGATGGTGCACTCGAACAACGGCGCGTCCGAGCTGGACGCCTGGGTTGGCTGGTTCGCGGACTTCGCCAGCCTCGTTGGCGCGGAGGTGAGCGTGGCCCAGGTCTACGACGCCCTCTACAACCATGCGCTCACCGGGGACGCCGACGCGGGAGGCGTCATGGCCTACAACACCCTGTCCGCCGAACCGCTAGTCGGGCAGGAGGCGGCCCAGCCCGTCTTCACGCACGCCCCCGACGCGCGCGTGAGCCTCGCCAACGCGATGCGCGCCCAGCTGATGAGCGTCTTCGCGGCTGTGCGCATCGGCGTGGACATCCTGCGCGAGGAGGGCGTGCGGCTCGACTCGCTGCTCGCCCACGGTGGCCTCTTCAAGACTCCGGGCGTCGCCCAGCAGATCCTCGCAGACTCGCTGAACGTCCCCGTCTCGGTCGGCGACACGGCGGGCGAGGGCGGCGCGTGGGGCATCGCCGTGCTTGCGCGTTACCGCGCGGCGCTCCTCGGCCTTGGTGGGGACGAGGCGGTGGCGGGCCTCGCGCTGCCCGCCTACCTGTCGGAACGGGTCTTCGCGGGCGTGGCCGTGTCGACCCTCGATCCCACGCGCGAGGGCGTGGCCGGGTACGAGCGTTTCCTCGCCGCCTACCGAGCGTCCCTGCCCGGCGTGGAGGTTCTCGCTCGCGGCGCCAGGTGAACGCCCCGCCGGACGCTGCCTCCTGGTGAGGCCGCCTTGCGGCCGGGGAGGCCGGGGTGCTGGCGCGCCCCGGCCTCGTGGTTGGGTGCAAACCCGCTACGATTACTCCCATGGGTAAAGCTAGCCGCCGTAAGAAGGTCACCGATCCCGCCAAGCTCAAGGCGTATCGCCCGCCGATTCCCTTCGTCGCGCGCCCTTATGAGGGCCTGCCAAGGGAGATCGAGCTGGTCGCGATGCGCGAGCTGATCCCGGCGGCGACGCTGACCGCACGCACCGACTCCGACCATGGCGCCATCGAGTTCGATTTCGTGACCCTCCTGCCCGAGGGGCACCCCGCGATGGTGCGCCCCGACGGTCGCATCCTGGTCGCGCTGCAGACCCGCTCCAACTCGGCGGACCTCAGCCACGACGCGGGTGCCGCCCTGCTCGCGGCCATCGCCGCGAAGGAGGCGGGCGACGAGGGCGTGATCTCGATCGACGTGCGCGAGCCTTCCGAGCGTCTCCAGGACATCGTCGACGTCGATAGCTTCACGGACATGAAGCTTGAGGAGGACTTCTCGTTCTGGTTCGACCCGGCCGAGGAGATCGACGACCAGACGCGCCGCGCCCTGGAGCAGAACCGCGAGGAGATCATCCCGACGGAGCCCGTGCCCGGCGTGCCCGGCGCGTATTGGTGCGAGATGAACCGCAACTTCGTGCGTTTCCTGACGGATAACGACGAGACGAAGCTCTTCGACGCGCTGGCTCGTCTGGCGGCGCGCGGCGAGGCCAACGTCGGCGAAGGCTCCCGTTACGTGGGTTCCTTCCGCGCGTGCGGCCTGATCGTCCCGGTCTTCGAGCTTCCCGAGGGCGCCGGCGCGGCCGACGTTGCGCCCGGCACGCAGGCTCTCGCTAAGGCCCTCGAGGAGGCCCTTGCCCTCACCGAGCGCCTCAGCGACAAGGAGCGCCGCGCGCGCCAGGGGCTCGTCTCGCGCGCTGTGACGATCCGCTGAGCTAGTTTTGCCTGCCGTTTAGGTAAACTTGTCGCTCACATTACGGGCGGCGGGGCGCAAACGCGCCCCG
>ERZ773099.1543-NODE-1543-length-16936-cov-14.621231_pt1 | contig 16936 bp, 11 predicted proteins | sample MGYA00511120_ERZ773099 | MGnify/ENA primary metagenome ERZ773099 (study PRJEB29015, sample SAMEA2738012) | human oral metagenome | biome: human oral; feature: human-associated habitat; material: dental | place: China | collected 2104 ...
CCGCAATCCCAACCTAAACCCGGAACTTAAGCACCCCGTTCGTGACCTATAGTCCGTTTCGGGCGCCGTCGGGCCCGGCCGCCCGCGAGGCTAGGCGTCCTCACTTCGTTCGGCGCCGCGCCTCGAAGCCCGCCCAGGCCCTCCGGTCCCTCCGGCGCCCTCCACACCAGTGGTGCCTGGTCGCTGATGCATGGTTCGGCGCGTCGGCTCGTTGTCCGGCCGGGCCCTGTCGCCGTCCACGGGCGCTGCGGCCTGGCCCTGGGTTGCTGCATGTTGCTCAGTTGTGGCTGTCAATCCGCAATTTCGCACGTAATTCCCGTCTCGCTGTTTCAAACTTTGAATTCGTATCGTTGGAATTGCAACGTTTTCGTGAGGTCTCAAAAAATGACCGAGATAAATTACGTGCGAAATTTATCCGGAGCTTGTCTCACCGTTGCGCGTGGAGCCCCGCAGCTGGGCCTACCAATCCCTCCACACCGGCAGCAATGGGGGTTTTACGCCATGCGAAGCCCTCTTACGGCGTGTCGCCGGCGTGTCGGAGCCTTGGATGGCGTAATTTCCCCCGATTGGTGACGGCGAGGCCGCGACTTGAGGTCGCGTGGCTGCCAAAGTGCAGACCCGTTGGGTGAAAAACGGCGAAATAGGACTGTTTTGGCTGAACGGGTCTGCGTTTTGGTGGATTCGGTGTCTGGCGTGGCGTGTTGATCGCACGCGAACCCGCTATTGCGAGTGGTAACCCTCTATGTCGCACGTTAACCCGCTATGTGGAGTGTGGGCGGGGTGCCCAGGATCGTATTAGCGGGTTAACGTGCGCATTAGAGGGCCCGCGTGCGAAATAGCGGGCCTGGAACAACTTGAAGGCTCGTGTGCAGGTGAGGGAGCTCGTCTGTGGTTGAGCTGATGTGGGAGAGTGGCCTAGTCGCTGTGGAAGGGACTGTGTGGGGCGGTGGTGGCAGCTGGCCCCTCTGCTGGCATGGTTAACCCTTCAATGCGCACCTACACCCTATTGGTGGCATGGTGGGCGGCCTGCCCACGTAGCCACCCATCGGGTTAACGTGCGCGTGGATATGTGGGTGCCCTGGTGATAATCCGTGTGCTGTGAGTCCGCGGCCTCCGTGCCCGTCGCGGGCGGGCCCGCTGGCCCTTCGAAGCCGCCGTGCCTCCAGAGATATGACAGAGGCGGGACCCCGAAGGATCCCGCCTCTCGTTGTGTGCGGCGGCCGGACAGTCAGTCCTCGAACCTCAGCCCGCAGCAAGCAACCTGACATACGGTCGCGTCAGGCGCGCAGCGCTCAGTTCTTCCACCAGCCCTTGACGGTGTCGATGGCCTGCGTGCCCAGGTCGGACAGCGCGGAGTGTGCGTTGACCAGGCCGGAGGACAGGCGGGCAGCCTGGAAGCGGGAGGCGACGTTCTCCCAGTTCACCAGGTTCCACCAGGCCTTGACGTAGTCGGCCTTGACGTTGAGGTAATCCAGGTAGAAGGCGTGCTCCCACATGTCGATCATGAGCAGCGGAACGGTCGCGACAGGGATGTTGCCCTGCTGGTCGGTGAGCTGGTAGGTCACCAGGCGGCTGCCGAGGGTGTCCCACGCGAGGACCGCCCAGCCGGAACCCTGCAGGCCCAGCGCCGCAGCAGCGAACTGCGCCTGGAAGGACTCAAAGGAGCCGAAGAACTCGTTGATGGCGGCGCCGAGCTCACCCTCGGGGCGTGAGGCGCCCTCCCCGGTCATGTTCGTCCAAAAGATCGAGTGGTTGGTGTGGCCGCCGAGGTTGAAGGCCAGGTTCTTCTCCCACAGGTTGATCGCCGCGAAGTCGCCGGACTCGCGGGCGGCGGCCAGCTTCTCGAGGGCCGCGTTGGCGCCGGCCACGTAGTTGGCGTGGTGCTTGTCGTGGTGCAGCTCCATGATGCGACCGGAGATGTGGGGCTCCAGCGCGGAGTAATCGTAGGGAAGGTCGGGCAGGGTGTAGACAGACATGATGCTCCTCCTGGGCGTCTTTGTTTGGCCGTTGACTACTAGGGTAGTACTTTGGTCCCGGTGCGCGTAGGGTTTTGGGTCACCTTTCGCCCTGAGTGATCAACGACGAGGCCGGGGCTCGGCCGCGCGACCACGCCCGGGCCTCGTGAAGGCCGGGGACGGCCAGGACTACGGCCGAACCTTGCGAGCGAGCGCCGAGACGCCGACGATCAGCCACGCGACGAGCGAGCCGAGGACGATGCCAAAGACGCCCGACAGGACCGTCTCGACGAGCCACTCGACGAAGCCGCCGGCCGCGGACACGGCATGCTCGGCGCTCTGCAGGATGTGGTGGAAGACGGGCACGCCCACCTGGGCGAGATTCTCGATGATGAGGTGGCCGCCGACCCACAGCATCGCGATGGTGCCGACGACGCCGATGACGTTGAAGACGTGGGGCATGACGCGCACGATCGTTCGGCCCACATTGTCGACGGGACCGGGGCGATTGTCCTTGGGGTCGAGGGAGCCGCGCGCCAGACGCGCGCCGAAGTCGTCAGCCTTCACGAGCAGCGCGACGAGGCCGTACACGAAGAAAGTCATGAAGAAGGCGACCGCGATGAGCACGGCGACGCGCGTCGTGCCGGATTCGGAGGCGAGCCCGGCCATGGACAGGAGCATGATCTCGGCGCTCAGGATCAGGTCTGTGCGGGTCGCGGACGACACGATGCCCTTCTCGAGCTCTTCGGCGCTGGCGGGCGCGCTCTCCTCGTGGCCCTCGTGGTGCCCGGGAAGCCACCCCACTTTCTCGAGGACCTTCTCGGCTCCCTCGAAGCACAGGTATGTGCCGCCCGCGATCAGGAGGAAGGGGAGGAGCTTCGGCGCGAGCCACGTCAGGAGCAGGGCGACTGGAAGGATGATAAAGAGTTTGTTGATGAGGGAGCCGCGGGCGATCTTGCCGATGATGGGCAGCTCGCGCTCCGGGCTGAGGCCCGCGACGTACTGCGGGGTGACGGCCGTGTCGTCGATGACGACGCCGACCGCCTTCGACGAGGCCTTGACGGCGCCCGCCGCTACATCGTCGACCGACGAGGCCGTGACCTTCGCGAGCGTCGCGATGTCGTCGAGTAGAGCGACAAGTCCTCCGGACATGTGTTTTCCTCCTCTGGGCCCCGCGTGAGGTGCCTCGTTGGGTACCCGCGCATTGTACGTGCGGGGATAGGCTTGGGGCATGACGACTTCCATCCCCGTTCCCGCACTCGACCGCGACCTGATCGGGCGACTGCGCGCCGACGTGATCGCGTCGAGCTGGACCATCGACACCCTTGAGGCGCTGCTGAGTGACGCCGCCCTGGCAGCCCTCATGCGCGACTCGCGCCTGCCCGCCCTCGTCGAGCTCGCGGGAGTGGCCGACCCAGCTGCCACCCTCACGCGCTTCTTCATCCTCGGCCAGCCCGAGCGTGCCTCGTCCCTGAGGGAGGCCCTGCCGACGCTGGGGACGGCCGGGCTGGAGGCCCTCGGTCTCGCTGCTACCATCGACGAGGCCGAGGCCGCCTCCGCCCTCGTCTTGCCCCGCCCGGTCGGCAGGTCCGCGCCCCAGCGACAGGCCGCCCAGGCGGGCGAAGTGGAGGAGGCCTCGTCCCCGAAGGCCCTGCCAGCCATGCGCGATCCTGACGCTGACGAGCCTGCTCCCGAGCCCGAGGCCGACCCGTGGCTGCGGGCCCTCTTCGACCTGCGCCCCCACGCGGCCGCCCTGCCGGACGGGGACCACGACTGGTGGGTCACCTCGGACCTGGGGGAGGCGCAAACCGGAAAGCCGCTGGCCGACGACCACGTGCTCGGCATCGGCGGGGCGACCCTGACGCTGCTGGGGATGACGGTGCGCGGCGGCGTCGACTCCGCGCTGGACCTGGGCTGCGGCTGCGGCATCCAAGCCCTGTACCTGGCCACGCACTCGCGCCGCGTCGTCGCGACCGACCTGTCGTCGCGGGCGTGTGCGCTCACCCAATTCAACGCCGCCCTCAACGAGACAGTCATCGAGGTGCGCGAGGGTTCCCTCTTCGAGCCGGTCGAGGGCGACTCCTTTGACCTGATCGTGTCCAACCCGCCCTTCGTGATCACTCCGGACTCGGTGCGAGGAACGGCCGGCTTGCTCGAGTACCGGGACGGCGGCATGGAGCGAGATTACCTGATCCGTGCGATCCTGCGCGAGGCGCCCGCGCGCCTGAACCCCGGCGGCACGCTGCAGATGCTCGCGAACTGGGAAATCCCCGCAGACCGAGACCCCGACACGCAGTGGTCCTGCCGCGTCGAGAAGTGGCTGGATGGCCTGCCGGTCGACGCGTGGGTCGTCCAGCGCGACGTGCTCGACCCGGCTCGCTACGTGGACATGTGGCTCCGCGACTCGGGCGGCCAGCTCATGGCGCGCGCAGACTACGAGCGCGCCTACACGTCGTGGCTGGCTGACTTCCGCCGTGCGGGAACGGGGGCGATCGGCATGGGTTTCGTGGCGCTGCGCAGGCTCGACGAGGCCGAGGCCGCCTCGGGCGGGCGGCGCGCCTACGACCTCTCCCTCGATGGGCACGCCCCGCGCGGGAGCGACGTGGCCTGGGCGCTGTCGGCGTTGCGCGCCGGCGACCTGTGGGACGTTGCTCTGAGGCGAGCCTCCGACGTGCGCGAGGAGCGCCACCACGTGCCGGGCAGCCCGGACCCGGAGCTACTGATCCTGCATCAGGGCGGCGGGCTGGGCCGGTCTGTGCCCGTGTCGTCGGCTGTGTCCGCTGTCGTGGGTGCTTCTGACGGGGAGCTGACGGTCGGGCAGATCGTGGCGGCCGTCGCGTTGCTCTCCTCCGCTCAGATCGAGGACCTGCGCGCCGAGGTCGAGGCGCCCCTGCGCGACCTGGTTCGTTGGGGATTCCTGATGTTCTGATGGCTGGCGCGAGGCCCTCGCGCTGGCGGGGGCATCGCGCGATGGTCGCGATCCCGCGCATCTACGTTGCCGCGCCTGCGCGCCGACCTTCCCGCGCGCCTGGACGTGCCGGTCACCGTCTCGGGGGCACCGGGTATCCCGGGCACCAACCTGGCGCGCGTGGACGTGCCGGGTAAACGTGCCACCGCGCTGCCGCTATCGCGCTCTCGCACGCGGTTGCGCTTGTTGGCGGTGGCAGTGCACCCGATCGGTATGCAATGCACCCCTTCCGTTCGGGTGCTTTGCGACCTAACGGGTGCATTGCGACCTAACGGGTGCACGGCGCCTCGCCGAACACACCGGGAAGACGTGCCGCCACTCCTGCACCCTCAAATGCGAAGAGCCTGTTAGCCTGACGCCACGATCACGCGAAGGAGCGCCATGGACTACGAACTCGCCTACCGCTACGGTGCCGCCTCGCGGCTTGAGGAGGACGGGGGGCTCGCGTTGGCCACCTCGGGAGGATCGACCCCCGAGGGGGCGGCCAGCCGCCCCTATTTCTTCTCGGGTTTCATGGAACGCCCCGACGTGGTGGCCGCCGGTCTCCTCGCGGTGGCGCGCGTGGCCCGCACCCGCTTCTACGTGCCGCCCGGCATGGTTCCCGCGCCCGGCGGCGGCCTGACGCGAGTCGGCGCGCTCGACCCGGTGGTGACCAGCACGGCGGAAGGCCTGCGCTTCGAGTCCTTTAGCGTGTGCTGCGGCGTGTACGCGCGCCTCGACGTGGAGGCCGACGCCTTGGATGCCTCGCACAGCGCGGTCGGCGTGACGAACGTGGACGTGAACCAGCCGCTGCGCGCCGCCCTCGCCTCGCTGCGGGTGGGGGAGCCCCTGCATCTGGACGTGGGGGAGCGGGGCCTGACGGCCACGACCCTCGACGAGGAGGTCATCGAAGAGAGGGTGCCCCTGTCCCTGCGCTGGCTCAAGGGCTTCTCTGAAACTCAGATGCTGTCCTCGGCGATGCTGCCCCTGCACGCGCTGGGTGCCGCTCAGGCCCGCGCGTTCATCCGAGGCCTGCCGCGGTCCAGCGCGACCGGCACCGTCATGTGGGCGGGGCGTGCCGTGCGCGGGCTGCGTCTGGGCACCCGCCCCGCGCCCGGGGCGGCGTGCGTGGCAGGTCCCGAGCGGCTGCGCGTCTTCGAGCCGCTGGTCCACCACCTGACCTCGCTCGAGGCGTTCGGGCCGCCCGTGGACGCGGGAAGCGAGCCGGTGGCCTCCCTGTGGGTCGCCCACATGCCGGGCGCGCGCCTGTCCATCGGGCTCAGCCCCGCCAAATCGCGCGGTTTCTCGGGGGAGGGGGCTGTCCTGGCTTCCCTGGGAGACCCGCGCGTCGAGGAGGATGCTGACATGCTCTCCGTCCTACTGTCCTTCGAGCCGCGCATCGACACGGGAGCTATGGCCGAGCGCGCCGGCCTCGCCCCGGACCGGGTGGCCGGGGGGTTGGCGCTGTTGGCCTCGAGCGGCCTGGTCGGTTTCGACGTCTGGGCGGGCGCCTACTTCCACCGGCCCCTGCCCGTCCGGGCCGACGCCCTGACCGCCATGCACCCGCGCCTTGTGGGGGCGCGCACGCTCATCGATCGGGGCGCTATTTCCCGCGAGGAGGGGTCTCGCTTCCGCGTCGCGTCGGGGGCGAACCGCTACCGGGTGGATGCGCCCGACGACCCCTACGCGATCGCCGAGTACAGGTGCACCTGCCCGTGGTGGATGAAACACAGGGGAGGACGGGGCCCGTGCAAGCACGTCCTCGCCGTCTCCCTGCTCCTGAAGGAGGAATCGTGAGTCAGTCGTCGGGTAAGTATGGGCGGCCCGCCACGTTAGACGAGTGCCCGGACTTCTGGAGGCTTCACCTGTGGGTCCGGGAGAACCCGGGCCGGTGGACGCTGGAGCAGGTCTACGCGCGCATGCTCGAGATCAACGAGGGGCCGCCCACGGCCTCCGACCTGGGCGTGTCCGCCAGTGCGTCCGGCCCCTGGCTGCGCGGGATCGGCTTCCTGCGGCTGGCGGAACTGAGCGGTGACCTGACACTCGACCACGACCAGGACTACCTGACGGCGCTGATCGGCCTCGAACCCGGGCTGCAGCTGCCCCTCATGCGCGCCGACGCGGAGCTGCGCGGGGAGCTCGTGTGGGGGATGCTGCGCCAGGAGGGCAACCGCGGGGTGTCGCTGTCCGCCTCCGACCGCTCCGCTTCCGCCGATTCGGTGTTGGCGGTCGGCTGGTCGCGCACGCTCGCGGCCGCCGTCGACGAGGGGCTTATCGACCGCGACCACCTCCTCGACACTCTCCTGGAGATGCTGGCGGCCGACCTGCCCTCCGGGCGCGCCGGCTGGTACTCGCGGACCCTGCGCATGCTGTCCCCGACCATCGACGAGGCCGGCTCCCGGCAGGCGGTCCTGTGCGCCCTCATGTCCTCGCCCGTCGGCCCCACCGTGACCCTGGCGGTCGGGCAGCTCTCCTCCCTCGCGCGCGCCGGGCGCCTCGACGCGAGCCTCTTCGCGCGAAGCTGCGAGGGGGCGCTCCTGGGCTCGAAGGCGAACGCCCTCGCGGCGCTGAAGATTCTGCGCGGCGGCCTCGGCACTCTGGAGGGCGCCTCTCTCGAGCCCCTGCTCAGCGTGGCTCTGTCCTTTCCGCACGCGCAGGTGCAGCGGGCGGCGCTGGAACTGGCGCGCGAGGGCGTGACCGGAGGCCTCCTCACGCGGGTGAGCGTCGCAGCCCTCGTGGACGGGGCCGACTTGGACCCGCTCGTCGCCCCCGCGGTGCGGGACCTGCCGGCGGACACGGCGCTCGACCAGCCCGGCCCCGGCCTCGTCGGCGCAGAGGAGGGTGCTCAGGACGGGCCCGCGTCCTTCCGGCCCCCGCCCAGGCAGGTGAGCGAGCTGGTGCCCATGAACGCCGACGACGTGAGCGGGCGGGTCGGCGTCCTGGCCCAGAAGGCGCAGATGGGGCTCGACTACGAGCTGCTGCTCGCGTTCCTCACCTCCCCCGAGTTCGACCCTGCCGCGGTGGAATCGCTGCGCCCGCTCGCGCGGCGCCTGACCACGCGCAGCTTCGGGAACGAGCGCATGCTCGGGGTGCTCCTGCAGATGGCCATTGACGGGGGAGAGGAGGGCGCCGCCAACCCCCTGGCCTCCGCCGGCGCCTGGCACTCATCGGAGGCCATGCCCGCCCTCATGCGCGAGCGCATCACCGAGGTCGCGGGCCTGCTCGCGCGCGGGCAGCGCTACCGCCTCCTGGCCACCCCCACCGACGATAGGGGAGCCGTCAACCCCCTGACGCTCGTGCGCCGCGCCCTGGACAACGGGGACGGCCCGCCGCTGCCCGCCGACCTCACCCAGGCCCTGCTGCGCGTGGACACGGAGCACCCCGACTGCGCGGCCGCGCTCGCGCTTGTAGAGGCGCGGGAGGCGGACCTGCCCGCTGCGGCCCGGATCAGGCTCGCGCTCACGGGCACGGTGCGCGCTCGGGCCGAGGGGTACCTGTCTGCCCTATCCCTGACGTGGGTGGGGCGTCCCGCCTACCACCCGCGCACTGGGCAGCCCAAGCTCGCGCGCGACGGCTCGCCCGTCTACGCCTTCTACGTCCCGCGTGTCGTCGGCGCGGATACGGGCGCGACGGGCCCGGAGCTGAGGGCGCTCGCGGACATCGCGAGCGCCTCGGGAGACTTCTTCGCCCACCGCTACATCTACCCCGCGTCGGTGCGTCACTTCGCGGTGAGCCTGCTCGCCTCCCAGTGGTACGTGCTCGATACCACCGCGCTGACGTCGGACTGCTACCGTGCCCTGGCCGACCACGGGGGACGCTGGGACGCCCTCGGTGCCCAGCTCCTGGGCGTGGCGATGGGCGAGGTCGAGGTCGAGTCGCGCGCGCTGGGCGTCGAGGCTGTAGCCTCCCTGGTGGCGCGCGGGGACCTCGCCTTCGACGAGGCCGTGGCGGGCTTGCGGGGCGTGGAACAGACCGTGAAACTGAACCGGTGGGCGCAGGCATTCGAGGACCTGGGGGACGTGGATCCGCGCCTCGCGCTGGACCTGTTGCTCGCGCTGCTACCCGGCCTTGAGCGTGGGCGCACGGGCATCGGCCAGCTGCTGGGCGTCGTCACCGCTCAGTATGCTCGGGCGCGCGAGCAGGGCTGGGCGCCGCTGCTCGGAGAGGACGTCACGAGCTGGCTTGGCCTTTTCGGAGGATCATCGCAGGCCGCCAAGTACGCACGCGCATTGAAGGAGATGAACACGTGAGCACAGACATGACACGCTCTGCTAGGCGCGCTGCCCTCAAGGGCCTGATTGCGGCCGGTGAGAACTCGATCGACGCCTACGAGGATGTGATCCGCGGCGCTTCGGAGGCCGAGCGTCGCTCGCTGGCGAAGGTCGCCTCTCACGACAACTTCTTCGGGCCGGGTGCTCACGTGCGGGACAGGGTGATCCCCGAGCCGGTGATGCGCTGCTACTACTTCCTGTGCGCAGCCCTGGCAGCGCCCTCGGCCCTCGAGATCAACGACGGCTATACCGCGCGCTGGGCCGGACGCGCCCCCGGTTCCCCTCGGGAAGGGCGGGAGGCGCAGGAGTTACTCGCCGCCTACGCGCGCGGCGCCGCTTCGCGTTCCGACGAGTGGCTCGAGGAGGTTGCCGGGATCTCCGGAGGCAGCCGCTTCTGGCTCGCCCACCGAGCCCTCCTCGCCGAGAGAGGACGGTACGCCACCACGGCCGCCTCCCTGGAGTTCTTCGTTCGCGACATCGTCCCCGCCCCCTCCCCCTCCAGCGAACAAACGCGGCGGTTCTTCGAGGACAACCCCACCTTCCTTGAGCACGAGTTCTGGCAGCTGTTCCGCGTCGAGGGAGCACTGCCGGGCTCCCCCCTGGTCGTGTGGGTCTATGGCGAGGACCCCGCGAACCCGGGCGGTTCTGGAGATCGGCTGCACAGCCAGGACCTTATCTGCTACATGGGAGTCCACTTCCCCAAGCTGCGCCCCCGGATCCTTGCCGAGTGCCTGGCCGCGCAGGTGCGCGAATTCTCCGCCTACTACTCGCGGGCATTCTCGCTGGCCTGGGAGGCGCTGGAGCCGACCCGCGAGGAGAAACTCGCCTCCGTCCCTGCCCTGATTGGACTCCTTGGCGCCGCGCCCTCGCCGAGCGTGTCCCTGGCCCAGAAGGCGCTCCTCGGCCTCGTCTGCGACCTGACGGACGAGCAGGCGGCCGATATCGTGCGCGCGAGCGAGGCGGTGCTGACCCGCACGGAGAAGAAGCTTCTGCGCGCCCACCTGCGGCTCCTGGCCGCCCTGGTCGCCGCCCATCCCGGCTGCGCGGGCGCCGCCAGCGAGGTGGTCGCCGCCGCCGACTTCCCCCTCGACCTGCGCGATCGGGCCGCCGCGCTCGTCGCGGCCAGCGCGGGTTTCGACAGCGCGGACGAGGCCGGGGCTGCCCCCGGCGCGAGCGATCAGGGAAGCGGACCCGGGGACGGCGCCCCCGCCTCGTGGACCTTCCCCGAGGCTCCCGCCGCCGACGCCGCGCGCGTCGAGCGTACAGTCGAGGTGCCCGCCGACAACGACGCGGCGCTCGCCGCCCTGCACGCACTCTTCGAGGATGCGGGCGCCGGCGCGGTCCTGCCCGCGCTGCTGACGCGCATCAGCGACGAGGGACTGACCCTGGCGGAGGCGGACAGGAACCTGCTCGCCAGGTACTGGCGGAGCGCGCCCAACTGGAAGGGAGCCAACCAGCTGTCCTACCTCGCTTCGCGCCTGCTGCGCGGTGTGGAGGTGCCAGGCGCGCCGGAGGCCGGGCACTTTAGGGGCTACCACCGCAAGGGAAACGAGTACGAGAACCACCGCGGACCCGTCCAGCTCCTGCACGAGCAGCTGCGCGTCGCATTGAGCGATAAGCCCTACGACAAGCCCCCCGGTGAGGACATGTACCGCTTCGACGCGATCCTGACGGAGCCACTCGCGCCCCTGGACGTGCAGTGGGAGAGGCAGATCATCCGCGCCCGCTACGACAAGCCCGTCACCCTCGTGCGCGGCGAGTACAAGAAGACCGACGACTTGCACGAGACGTGGATCATCCCGGGACAGAGCCCGGCCACCGGAAAGGACTCGCTGGCGGACGCCCTCGCCAACGTCGCGGGTGTGGCGCCCGAGTTCTCGGGGCGCCTCCTGGAGTCGGGAGAGTACCGTTCGAGCGGCGTCGCCTACGCGTGGGTGGCGTGGGCACTCCAGCACAACCCGGACCTGCTGGCCGCCCACTCAATGCCGGTCCTGCAGGGCGCCTACTACAAGTTTCCGCAGGTCATCACCGCGTTCGACGTGATCGTGCGAGCGCTGGGGGGCGGATGGAGGACGCCCGGGCCGCCCACGTACTCGGCCCTCGCCTGGGCGTGCGCGGCAGCACAGGCTCACTACCGGGTGATCGCCGCCGAGGCCATCGCGCAGCTTGCCGACTCTGGTCGCTTTGACGCGGCGGCCATCGCCGAGGCCATGGACTACCTGCTGCGCAACGGCTGGTTCGGCCCCTCGCGCCTGACCCAGACGCTCACCGACTGTGCGTCCATCTCCGCCCTGTCCGGCTACCGCGTCGCGCAGGTGATCGCCGCGCTGCTGCCTTCCCTGGCGGGGGTGCGGGGAGCGAACGGCATGGTCGAGGCCCTGGTCGCCCTCGCGGGGGACTACGGCATGTCCGTGACGATCCCTGACGCGCTGCGGCCCAAGATGAAGGGATCGAGTGCCCTGGCCAAGGCCCTGCGCGCCCTGGAAGCCCTGCCGCACGCTCCCACGCGCCTCGCCTTCGAGGCGGGGGACGCCCTCACTGCCCTCGCGTCCCCTCCAGCCGGTGGAGGCAGCCCCACCATCGGGTGATCAGCCACTCGTCGTGAGTGGAAACAAGCAGAGTGCCTCTCCACTCACGTAGCGACTCCTCGAGGGCCTCCAGGGCATCCAGGTCCAGGTAGTTGGTGGGCTCGTCGATCACGAGGATCTGAGCGTCGGCCCGCGCCGCGCACGCCAGCTGTGCCCTGCGCTGGTTTCCCGCGGAGAGCTCACCGAGCGGCCGGTTCCACGCCGCCGGGGGAACGAATCCCTTCCCGGCCTCCCCGATGCCCAGGCGCCACGCATCCTCGGGGATCAGGGGGTCGCCGGGCCGGGGGAGCTCCTGGGGCACCAGGACGACCCCGGGGGTGGCGTCGACGCTTCCGTGCGCCCCGCTGCTGGGGGCTCCGCGCGCGATCCACTCCAGCAGGGTGGTCTTGCCCGACCCGTTGGGGCCGGTGACGAGGAGGTGCTCGCCGTAGCGTGCCTCGAAGGAGGTCGGCGCGAGTCGTCCCTCCACCGACGCGCCGCGGACGGACAGCGCGATGCCCATTGCGCGTGGGTGTGGAGGTGTCCCGCCCGTGGTGGTCCCGCTGGCGCGGGGGAAGGAGAACGCCGACTCGTCGTAGCGGGGCTTGGGGACTTCGCGGGCCGCCAGGGTGGCCAGCCTCCGGGAGTCGTCGTTGATGCGCCGCGTCGAGGTGGCCTGGGCGCGGTCGGCGTAGTACTTCTGCGCCATCCTCGTCTCCGTGCGTGGCTTGAAGCGCGCATGCCCCACCACCGCCGAATCCCGCTGGTGGGCAGCGAGTCGACGTTTCATAGCCTGCTGCTCCGCGTAGACGGCGACGTGTCGCGAGCGCGCGGCCGCCTTGTCGCGCAGGTAATCCGAGTAGGACCCGCCCACCCTGTACGCCCCGAAGCCCGCGGGCTCTCCCTCGGCGACCGCCAGCGCCCGCCACGGTGCCGGATCCAGGTCGAGCAGTGCCGTCGCCGTGCGCTCAATGAAGGCCCGGTCGTGACTGGTCATGAGCACCGGCCCCTGCCAGTCATCGATCGCACGCGCCAGGTGATCGCGCCCCTCCGCGTCCAGGTGGTTCGTCGGCTCGTCCAGGATGAGGGCGTCCGGGCGCTCAACGAGGACGAGGGCCAGGCGCAGGCGTGCGCGCTGCCCCGGGGAGAGGGACGCGAGGGCACAGGAGCGGTCGACGCCGCCCAGGCCGAGTGCCTCCAGGGTCTGCTCGAGGCGCGTATCGATGGTCCACGCGTCTCGCGCGGTCATCGCCGCCAGGACGCGGTCGTACTCCGCCTCGTCGCGCGGGGAGGCGCCCCGGGCGAGGCGCTCGGTAAGGGCGTTGAAGCGCGCCGCCAGTCCACGGGTGCCTGATGTGGCGGCATCGATGAGGTGTGCGACGGTGTGCTCCCCCCGTGCTTCCGCGGGCGGGAGGAGCGGCGTGGACCTCGTCGGCGCGGGTGGAGGGGGTACTGCTGACGGTGGGACCGCTGCGGGATGAGGAACCGCTGCGGGCGGCGGTGCCTGGAGGGACGCCGAGGCCGGTGGGACGGGTGGGGCGCTGACCGTCCCGGAGTCCGGCTGGAGTCGGCCCGCCGCGAGGGCCAGCAGCGTTGACTTGCCGATCCCGTTCGGGCCGACGACGACGAGCCGTTCGGCGGGCCCACACGTGAAGGAGACGTTAGTGAGGACGGGCAGCGTGCCGTAGGAAAAGGAGACGCGGGAGAAGACAATCGTGGACATGGCGCACCTGGGGAAGGAGGGACGAGGTCGGGGCGTCGTGTCAGGAGTCCATGGACCGATTATACCGGGAACAGGTCGCGCGGTGCTCCGGAACGCGTTCGGGTTCGGGCCTCTCTTGGGGGCTCCGGAAGGCGGGCCGACACAGGGAAGGGCGGGGAGAAGGCCGTGCCTTCTCCCCGCCCCGTGAAGATGAGTGGGCTGCTTCCAAATGACTCCTTCGTCTGGGTCGGGCGGGCATTCCGCGCTGTCAATTCGTTGCCGGTGCTTTCAATTGACTCCTTACGTTTGCCCTGTGCGGTGTTTCCCGCTTCCTTTTGTCTGACGAAAGTTACTGTAGGTCGCCAACCTTAGGGAATGGGCGAAGGAAGCCTGGAGAATCCTGGGATTTCGAGCCTTCACGGCTTGATGTACGTGGCCCCGTCCTTCGTCCACTCGCGGATTGCGGGGATGGCAGCGGGCACTTGCCCCAGCCACTCGGGCAGCGTGCCTTCGACGAACTCGTGGTTGGCTAGCGACCTGGAGCAGGCGAAGAAGTCCACGCCAGCGCGGGCCGCCGCCTCCATCTGCGCAGTCCAGTCGTTCGCGCCCTGGAGCGCGTAGACTCCAGTGCCGTTCACGATGACGGCGATCCCGTGAGCCAGGCCGAGTTGTGTGAGGTTGCCGAGGTTCGACAGCGCCGCGGGCCAGCGGGCGACATCTGAAACGTGAAGAACGTAATCGTAGCTCATAGTGCTCTCTTCCGTGGGAATGGCGTGGCGCGAGTGGAGTCCCCGTCGGGGAACGGGGGAAGCCTACCACCCGGCGATGGGACGGCCGCTAGTGACCCCGGTGTCGTGCTTTTGCTTTCTCACGTTCGAGTCGGTACTTGGCATCTGCCGCCTCCCGTTTCTTCAGCTTGGCGTCCGCGGCTCGGTGCTGCGCCGAGCGCTCGCGGTCTGCGTGGATCGCCGCTTGCGAAGCGGTCGATGGGCGCCCCTGGTCGGCGAGGCGGGAGGCTTGGCGCTGCGCGCGCTTAGGATTGGGGCGCTTGGTGGGGCGCTCGAGGTCGGCAGAAACAACGGCTGCCTCATCGAGCCGGCGTGTGAGCGCGTTGGCGTGGGCGAGGAAAAACTCATACAGTTCCGCGTCCGAGGGCTGTGCCCCAAACACGATCCGAACCGCCTGGACGCGGCCCGCCTCGTGGCGCTCAATGACGACCACCCAAAAGCGACCGTTGAAATACAGTGTGGACTCCGTCTTCATCATGTGTCTCCAGGTGCACCAAAGTGGACCTGATGACGCCGGATTCTGCGCTGGGCAGCGACGGATGCGGGGCATCGTCCAGACTTCCTACTGGACCGTGCGATTCGCGTACCAGGACTGACACTTCATTGTACGTCCGGTTTCCCCAGATCCGTCACTTCGTGGCCGCATGAGAATACGGACGAGGGGTGCGCTGTCGCTTTGAACAGGGGAGTGGCTCGACATGGTCCGCACCCGGGGACAGCTCAACAGGTCCTCCCCCGCGGGCACCCGAATCGGGGCCTACGGGGGAGGGCAGCAGCCGGCGGCGCGCGGAGCCTAGGCCAGGAGTGGGAAAGTGGCCGCGACCGGTGTGGTGAAGGCGGCGGCGCCCAGCACAGCTGCCTTGATGTACGGGAAGGCAACAAAGAGAGCAATGATACCGACAACGATGACGGCCATGAGGATGAGGTTGGCGCGCTGGCGCTTGTACTGCTCCGGCGTCAGCTCCGACTTGCTGCGCACCAGGGGTGTCTCCCCGTGAACGGAACCCGTGTTGCCGCCGGGCTTCGCGCCCTCGTTCTCGGTCGGGAACTACTGATCGGACATGGTGATCTCCTTTGAGCCGATGGTGTATCAGTTGACGATTGGCTTGCCGCCGATGGACAGGGGAGCGCGGGTGCGTGCCTGCGCGTCGAGGTCCTTCTCCCACGCCGAGGCATCCTCCCAGTTGGCTGAGGAGAGGAGGCGCAGGGCGCCCATCTCGCGCAGCGCGTCGAGCAGGAGGAAGCGGGGAGCGGGGTAGGGGGCGTCCCATGGGATCGCCGTCCACAGTCCGCTCTTTCCGACGAGGAACTCCCCGCGGTTGCGGTCGTGCAGGTCGTTGGCGGCGCTCTGCACGTCTCCCTCGGCGGCCCACAGCCAGCGGGTCACGCGGAAGGCCTCCCAAGCCTCGTCCCACGAGGAATAGGATTGTTGCAGCGCCCGGTTGATGACCGCGAGAGTATCCCAGGCCTCGTTCTCGCTGAGCCAGCCCTGCCCGGCTCCCGCGCGCGTCAGGTTCGCCGCACGCAAAAAGTCCCACGCGGCGAAATCCAGGGTGTGGATGCCGCGGTCGTTGGCCAGGAAACGGCGGATGCGCCAGCGGCTCTCCCAGTCCTCCGTGGAGGAATCGGCGGTCTTGCTCAGACGTGCAACTTCGGACTCCGCCCACGACTTATTCCGGCAGCGTTCGCGCAGCAACGCGAAATCCTCGCGATGCCCCGCGCGCAGGAGCGAATAGATCTGACGGATCAGACTCTCGCGATCGGTGATGCCCCAGTCGCGCTCCAGCATGGTCTTCGCGGCCGCCGGGGCCGATAGCTTCAGCTGGTTAACCGGGTCGCCGTTGCACAGCGCGTAGACCATGGACGGGGCGAGCAGGCGCGCCTGCGGGTCAGTGGCCATCGAGGAACGAGTCCCGCGCAAGTGGGGCGTGTGATGCTTGTTGAGCTTGTTCCACTCGCTTTCCTGCCCCGCCTTGCGCACGTCTCGAGGCGCGGGCGCGGCTCCCTTCGTCCGGTTGATTGCCACCTTGATCCTGTCCGAGATCAACGCGAGTGCCACGAAGAAGATCGCGAGCCACACGAGGAAGGGAACCTGGGAGAGGATGTTCTCAATCACGATGACGATTGTGCACGATCGGCGGTGACTTACACAAACCAGCGGGAGGGAGGGAGGGGGCGAGGCCGGGGCACGCAAGTCGGTATCCTCACCGTCGGCCTCGGCGGCGCTCTCGCGGTGCTCGAACGCGTCACCCTAGGACCGGATATCGACGTGCGGCGTGGGCGCCGCGTCCATCGCATCCGCCGCACAACAGGGGGAATTGCCTGCTTAGGGCGCCGACACGCCGGCGACACGCCGAGGGGAGACTTCTATTCAGGCGATTTCCCCCACGGGAGCGCCTGGGCGCCGAGTTCTCTCGGGCCGAGGCGTCCTCCCGCTTCGAGGGCGACAACAGGCGCAGGCCGACAGCGCCCCCGCGGCCTTCCGCGCGTGAGAATCGGACACCGCCTCGGCGCTGTCAACCCCGCGCCGCGTGAGACGCGCGGAAATCACCTGCGGTACCCAGACGAGCGCCGGACACGGTAAGGTCCTTCCCAGGTGCGTCCCCGGGTAAGAGAGCCGCGGGGGTGCTACAAATACTGGGGAAGCGACGGGAAGGGACCGGCAATGTCAGCGACGAAGCTCGTGATCGTGGAGTCTCCTGCGAA
>ERZ773099.1547-NODE-1547-length-16899-cov-6.281465_pt1 | contig 16899 bp, 14 predicted proteins | sample MGYA00511120_ERZ773099 | MGnify/ENA primary metagenome ERZ773099 (study PRJEB29015, sample SAMEA2738012) | human oral metagenome | biome: human oral; feature: human-associated habitat; material: dental | place: China | collected 2104 ...
AATCTCGGCGATTTCGTTGCAGATGCATTTCGCGCCTCCGTTCATGCCGATGTGGCGCTCGTCAACGGCGGCGGTTTTCGTGAGCCCATTTCTGCCGGAAAGGTGACATATAAGACGCTTGCGGCGCTGTTTCCCTTTACGAACAACCTTGTTGTGCGCAGCGTCACGGGGCAGCAGCTTCTCGATGCGCTCGAAATGGGTGCTGCAAACTGCCCGGAGGATTCCGGCGGTTTCTTCCATGTTTCGGGACTCACCTACACCATTGATGCGCGCGTGCCGTCTTCCGTAGTTCAGAATGAACAGGGAGGCTTTGTCCGTGTCGAAGGCGCTTATCGTGTCAAAGATGTCATGGTCGGCGGTGTGCCGCTCGACCTGATGGAGGACTACACGGTCGTCAGCAATTCTTACATCATGCGCAACAGCGGCAACGGCATGACGATGTTCGAGGGTTCGCCTCTTCTGCAAGATACGGCGTTTTCCGATCTCGACGCCATCGCCTATTACATCAAGGATCAGGGCGGCACTGTAGGCAAGGGTTATGAAAATCCTTCGGGTGCAGGACGCATCACGATCATCAAGCCTTGAAGCGATAGACCTGCCGTGCAAAATGTGCGGTTGGAAGGGAGCGATGACGGATGAAACGGAAGATCCTCGCAGGCCTCATGGCGGCGCTTGTATTCGGCGGTGTTCCTGCTGTGCACGCCGCGACAGCAGGGAAGAATGAAATCTCGACAGCAGAGATAAAACAGATGGATGGATTCTATAGAGAGAGTGCGCAGGCAGAGCGTTTCCCCTGGCTGACGGTAAAAGATTGCCGTTGGTGCGTGCGTGCGGACGGGCGCATCATCTGCTGGGGGAGCTATCCTGAGATCCGGGCAGGGGGAAATGCCAGCCCTGCACTGCAGCAGGCTCTTCTTCACTGGAGCCTTGCACAGAAGCAGCAGCATGATGCCTATGCCGCGAAGCTGGGGAAGAGCGACGGCGCACAGATGAAATTCGGCCCCTGCTATGAATATACGGTGGTCGATCGTTGGGGTCGGGTCGATGATACGATCGTCAGTTTTGTCCTGCGCTATGGGTACTTTCGCGACGGAGAGCACCTGCAGTATTCTCCTCTTGTGACGGAAAACATCCATGCGGCAACGGGAGAAAAGGTTTCCCTTGATGAGATCGTCGTGGGGCGTGACAGCCTCCTCGCCGCTCTCGCCTCTGCCTTCCGTGCGCAGTATCCGAATGATGAAGAATACCTCTTTGCAAAGGACGTTGACAAGGCGCTGGCAAAGTACCATAAAGTTGAAAACTGGCGGAAGTCGTTTAACTGGATGCTTGATGCAAATAATGACCTCGTTGTATTCTACAATCCCGGCGATCTCGTCCCGTATGCCGCCGGCAGTTTTGCGTTGAGGGTGCGCCGCGATGCGTTTCCCGCAGTATTCCACGCGGTTCGCAGGTGAGGCATGGACACTGCCGTGTTTTGCCTGCCGGCAAATACAAGGAAAATATAGAGGCTGGCAAAAAGGCTGTCAAATTATCAACCGTATTTTTTTGAGATTTCGTCCATGGTTTGTGAGATGCCGTCCTGCATTTTCTCAGTGTTATGTACATACCTGTCCATTGTAAATGCGGCGGTAGCGTGGCCAAGGCGCACCTGATCTGCCGCTCATTGTGTTGGCGCACTGTGGGCGGCGTTCTTGCTTCGTGGTCTGGGAAAAACGGTTCTTTTTCCGTCAATATGTTCATGTAAATCGTCCTTGATGGGAGCATGCATCGGATCTAATATAAAATCCACGCCCTCACGTCGTGCGAGTTTTGCAGCAGGAACGAAATCGCTATCACCAGAGATAAGCACAATCTTTGATGCCTGCTTCTTGTAAGCGACCGATGCAATATCAATTCCAATACGCATATCTACGCCTTTTTGCTTTACAGCAAGTGTGTAATCATCTGGTTCAAGGTCGTCAATCGTTATCTTATGAGTATAGAGTTCCTTTATTTTTTCGGGGCGTATTGTCCAAGCGCAGTTTGTTCCATCAATGTTGCCAAGTCTGAGTGCCACTTTTCGCTTTTCACGTAGTGCTTCCTGAAAAGCGAATCGCCAGCGTGCGTTTTCAGACCTTGCAAAGTCAATGCATTCGTGCGTAATGGGATGGTGCATCTTCTTATAAAGCGGCGGACAATCGTAGAAAAAAATACGGTATAGGTGTTCAAGGGCATGATTGAAGTCTCGCGTATCTTGAAGTTCTTTCTCATCATCGGATAGTGTGTCACGTTTTCTTTCGTGCATCGGATATAGATGACGCAAACTATACGACCACAGTTTATTAGCCAATTCCTCTGGTGAGAGTGCACCGAAGAGTCGCCGAGATCGCATGATGAAGAATGCGCCGTCTATAAAAATAGCCGTTTTATCGTTGCTCATATATTCTCCTCCTAAAATAATAAAAATCCCTTGGGTTAGGCTCTTTCTGGACAAATAGAAAGGCTTACTGCCAAGGGATGGACAAGCATATTTGTCTAAAACTAAATATCTTAGACAACGAAAGCATAACATTTTTTTATCCCTTTTGCAATAGGTTATAGTAGATTATTTTTCCGTAGGGAAGTTGTAAAATACATTGGCGCAAAAAGTTCCATTTTGGAATCCGTTCAGCTAGGCTTTAGTTGAAAGCCAAAAGCAACTGAAAGAGGGGAACCAAAATAGAACAGATTCATTTTACTACGCCAGAACGCAAATGGAAACATAAACCTGCGCACAAAAAAGGCTTCCGGGCGAAATGCTTGGAAGCCTTGTATTTTCTATGGTGCCGAAGGCCGGACTTGAACCGGCACATAGGGAACTACGCTTGATTGATAGTATCGAAATTTGTACACAGGCACAGAGCCGGCTGAAACGATGCCCCGAAGGGCACTGCTGCGGCGGTGTCCTTTTTTTATGCAAGACGCGAAACTTGCTGAAAAAGATTGCATCTCACAATTAGAACGCATTCAGCTTCAGAGGTTGACTGCGCCTTTTCTTCGGCATCGAGGTGTGAAGTCAATCCCAATCGATCTCATCCATGCGAACCGCGGTGCCGTTCTCGAAATCCGCGCGGGAGCTTTCCAATTCGGCGCGTTCCGTCGGTGTGAGTTTTGTGAAATCAGGATCCCAGGCAAGAACGAGTTTTCGCATGAAGGCGAGGGCGAAGTCCTGATCGACCTCCGGCAGAAAATTATAAAGACGCAGCATTTCTTGTTCGTTGGCAGTCATGTCATAGCCTCCTTATTTGTAGATGTCACCACGAGAACCGATATTGAGGATGCGAAGGACATCCGATACGACTTCATAGATGATACGGTACTTCCCAACCCGCAGACGGTATGCGTGAGGATTCCATCCTTGCAGTGTCTTTATATCACCGATGGGCGGCTGCTGGATCAAGCCGAGGATTCCTGCTTTGATTCGTTCGCGCGTGGGGCGGTCGGTGGATTGGAGGAATTGATAATATCATTCTTTTCGCAGATATGCAATATTTTCGCGTTTGTTACGAAAAACATCTTGACATCAGAGCAAGGATGTCGTATTTCATCTCCACATATCGCATATATGCGATATATGGAGATGATCCTATGGTAAACATAAACAAGTTACGGGGGCGTATGGTTGAGCATCAAGTTAATGCCGATCAGATGACGTCTCTGCTTGGTATCGATCGCGCTACGTTCTGTCGTAACTAAGCGGTTTTATAGAATGGGAAAATGTAGAAGCTGTCAAAATAAAAATGCATATAAAAAAGGCTTCCGGGCGAAATGCTCGGAAGCCTTGTGTTTTTTATGGTGCCGAAGGCCGGACTTGAACCGGCACGTAGGGAACTACGCTTGATTTTGAGTCAAGTGCGTCTGCCAATTCCGCCACTTCGGCATGAAATTTGTCAACAAAGGGATGATACCATCATCATGAGCGTTTGTCAAGCCTGCCAATGCGTTTTCCGCGAGTGAGGCCAAACGTTCTGTACATACGTCCACACGCGCATCATCGCAGTTTTTTTGACGAAGAATATGGGAAAAGACGCGTATAATGAAAGCAGATGATGTGTCGGATGAGAAAAGGAAATGACGTGATGTGATGATTGCCGGAAAAGTGATGCGGTATGGGAGGTGCGGATCATGAGTAAGATGATGAAGAAGGCGGAAAAGAAGACTGTGGAGGAAAGGCGGAGGCTTGCCGAGTACGAAGGATTGGCTGTTGTTTTTGCCGCAACGCTCGTTTCCTATGGCAGGACGAAGCTGAGGGCGCAGAGGCCGCAGCCGACCATATTGCTGCGGGATCTGGCCACGTCTTTTGGGATGAATGTTTGCCGGCATATTTGGACGAAGCTCGATGATTTTTGCAATTACGAGGAATTTTCCGAGATGCTCAAGCCGGGGACGCATCTGGTGTTTTCTGCCGTTCCTTATCGTTACTTTCAGGAGGGGCAGGGCGGCAAGGTGCGCTGCATGAAGTATGGGATCAGCGGGATAAGGATCCTTAAGGTGAAGGGGGTGGAACTGCCGCAGGCTTCCTGACGGAATGATTGTGCCGTACAGCCTGTTTTACAGGCTTGCCTTATATGATATAATGGTAAAGCGCAGTCGGCGCGGCCGGCTGTGCCTTACCTATTATATTGCAGGAGGTCTTATCATGGCGCGAGAAACGCTCAAGAGCCGCTTTGGTTTCATTCTTATCAGCGCCGGCTGTGCTATCGGCATCGGCAATGTCTGGAAGTTCCCCTATCTCGTTGGGGCGAATGGGGGCGGTGCATTTGTACTGCTCTATCTCTTTTTCCTCATCGTACTTGGCATCCCCGTCATGACGATGGAATTTTCTCTCGGGCGCGCGGCGCGCCGCAGTCCGGTGCGCATGTACCAGAGGCTTACGCCGGAGAAGTGGGGATGGCACTGGCATGGTTATGCCTGTTGGCTCGGCTGTGTTTTGCTCATGATGTTCTATACGACAGTTGCGGGCTGGATGCTTCTTTACTTCTACCAAACGGCGCGCGGCGCTTTCACAGGGCTTGAGCCAAAGGCCATTGCAGGTGCCTTCGGCGCGATGCTCGCGGATCCTGTTTTGCAGGTCGTACCCATGGCCATTGTTGTCATCAGCGGCATCCTCATCTGCTCTCATGGACTGCAGTCAGGGTTGGAGCGCGTCACGAAAGTCATGATGGTGATGCTGCTCATCATCATGGTTGTGCTCGCTGCCAACAGCGTATTTCTTGACGGCGCGAGAGAAGGGGTTGTTTTTTATCTCCAGCCCGATCTCGCCAAGATGGAGGAGATCGGTTTTACGAATGTCATCGTTGCAGCAATGAATCAGGCGTTCTTTACGCTGAGTCTCGGTATCGGCGCCATGGCGATTTTCGGCAGTTATATCCCGAAAAACAATGCGCTTCTGGGCGAGTCCGTCAATGTTGCGCTTCTTGACACTTTCGTGGCAATCACCTCGGGACTTATCATCATTCCTGCCTGCTTCGCCTATGGAGTGGAGCCGGGAAGCGGGCCGGGTCTTATCTTCATCACGCTGCCGAATATTTTCAACCACATGTCCGGCGGCGTGATCTGGGGCAGCCTTTTCTTCATCTTCATGTCGTTTGCGGCCTTTTCGACAGTGTTGGCCGTTTTTGAAAACATCATGGCCTGCACGATGGATCTCACGGGTTGGAGCCGCAAAAAGGCAGGTTTTGTGAACGGCGTGCTCCTTTTGCTTTTGTCGCTCCCGTGTGCCCTTGGCTTCAATCTTCTCGCAGGTGTGCATCCTATGGGCGGAGAGAGCAGCTTCCTCGATCTGGAGGATTTTATCGTGAGCAACATTTTGCTTCCGGGCGGCGCACTCGTATTCGTGCTGTACTCTATGCACAGCTTTGGCTGGGGTTGGAAAAATTTCTATGCGGAAGCCAATATGGGCAAGGGATTGAAGATTCCCAACTGGGCACGCGGCTACTTTGCCTATGTTCTGCCGCTCGTTGTCGGCGCGATTCTCGTGATGGGGCTCATGTAGCCGCCGCATTCGCAGTTGTTTGTTCGTGAGCTGCAGGCTTAAAAAAGCATATTCAGCTGCTCCGGATTTCTTCTGTGCAGATTCTTTCTCCGGTTTATAAAACGATATTGAGCCGTAAGAGGCCGCAAAAATCTTTTGCAGATTTCTTTGCGTATCTCTTACGGCTCAATATTTATGAACTCTTTGGAATGAACTCGCCCAGATGCGCGGCGATGGGGAGCGAACGTATCCGTGTTTCCTCAGCTTACAGGAACAATATCTTGCGGATTCCACCAAATAACAGCCGATCTGGAGGAGATCAAGCACATGCCGTCCTTGGCTTTGGCAAGGACTTCCTGCCGGATTTTTTCTTCTGCCTCTGCAGTCATGTCCTGCTCATACTGTTCGTATATGATTTTTCTGCACTGTATTTCATCTTCCACCGTGCGTTCGCACTGATAGTTGATGATGCTTACATTGGGGAAGCGCCCTTGGGAAATAAGCATGTTGCAGAGGATTTGGAACTCATCCACATCCGCTTTGTTCGCTGTTTTTGGATTCCTGCGGTCCGGTATGCCGGCAACGATGGCGCAGTGTCCTTTGGCATAACTCTCCATCTGTACGATGCGCGGCCATACATCTTGGAACATCCACAAGACGAGCGAAATCGCTACGAGATCAAATTGGAAGGCAGGAGAATTCCCGGACGGGAGATCCTGCAGCAGTTCCTCGATGATGGTGAAATTATGCACGCCTGCTTCTTGAGCATTTTCTTTCAAGACCGAAACCATTCCTTTAGATGGCTCGACGGCTGTTGCAAATTTGATTTTTTGTGCAAAGGGGATGGTAAAAGTTCCGGGGCCTGCGCCGATGTCCAGCATCGTTGCATCCGGGCTTAGAATATGATGCAGGGAGGCATAGACTTTTCTGCCGAAATCATAATCGTTGCTCTTACGCATCAAGGAAAAATCCCGCGCACGCTTGTCCCAATAATCCAACTGTGGGTTTGCGCGTATGCGCTGTTCTCGTTCGACATAGTTTTGTTTCCATCGAGCATTCCAAAATGCGAAATTTGTTTCTTGATGTCCATCCATCGTGAAAACCCTTTCTTTAGTTCAAGTGCATGAACCATATGCCGCCGTAAGAGAACGGCAGGAATTTTTCGTAGAATTTCTTGAGTGTTCCTTCCGGGTCGACATCCTTAAACTCCTCGGGGTAATACGTCTTTGCGAGATACTCGAACACGGCGCAGTCATAGACCTCGCGGACCAAGCCGTGATGCGCCGAATAGACCTGGTGGTTCTTGACGGCTTTCAGATTACTCCAGCCCTCGCGCTGCGTGAACGCTTTCAAGAGCTGCTGGGAATGCGCTTCATCCGTCTCAAAGCCGAGGCGCATGGAGGTCGGTTTCTTAGGCCAATAGGAGCCCATGATCATAATGATCTCGGGATCCTTTTCCAAGACAAATTCAGGATTGACCGGTCCTGCAGTGGCGATTACATCTTTGGTGATGATGTCGCCGCCGCATAACGTCGCCATGGCGCCCCAGGAATAATTGCTGTTATAGGCGTAGCCAAAGGCTTCCGGACCTTCCATGCCTGTTTCTATATATACGGTCGGCTTGGGTTTGCTGAGTTTTTGAACACGGTTGATGACATTGGTCAGATGCTCCGTGTAAAATTGTTTGATTTCTTCTGCGCGCTCCTCTTTTCCCAGCGCTTTGCCGATGGCTTCAATGGAACGCTGGTGGCTTTCAAGTTTTTCCGCATGGTAGTCAATATAAATGGTCGGAATCCCGGCTGCATCGATTTTGGGCTTCACATCTGCGTCGTACTGCGCTTTCATATCCATAGGGATGAAGATGACATCCGGGTTCAACGAGAGAACTTTTTCCGTATCGAAAGATTTTTCGCTCACGGAGCCGATGGTAGGAATTTTTTCCAATTCAGGAAGATCCTTTTTGAATTGGTTCCACATGTCGGCACGATATTCTTTTAGTGAAGGGTCAATGCCGACGATGAGATTGGTAATGTCTTTCCCTGCTAGTGCCGCCATCGTGATAAACGCGCCGCCTGAGCCGCTCCACTGCACTACTACTCGCTTCGCAGGTTTTTTCAAGGTAATCGTCTGTCCGGAGACATCCGTGATTTCAATCGGTTTTGTGTTCGCACTGTTTTCCTCGGCCTCTTTTTGCGCTCCTCCGCAGGCTGTGAAAATCATGCTGGTCAGCAACAAAAAGATGATCGCGAGTGCATACTTTTTTGTTTGAAACATAAATGGCACCTCATTTGCTGATACAAATCATGGAATACATCAATAAAATAAACGGGAAAATTCGCTTACGGCAATCAAGCCATAAAAAACCTCCTTTCCGCATGGAACGGAAAGGAGGCTTTGCTTTTGCAGCATTTGGCCGGGAAACTACACGCACTCATACCCACTTCATGGGCATTGTGCGTTGCCCTTGCAAAATCCCCGTTCCCGTCGCTCGCAGGTCAAGCGGTGATTGTCGATTAGGCAGTTCTCCTGGCTCCAGTTCATAGCTCCTCTGCGCCTTCCCAGGAAATTTTCCCAGTGACTGAAGATCTTTCATATCTTCCTGCAGATTTGCTCGCTGTTACAGTGGCGTGACCGCTTTGGCATATACCAAATTCCCTATTAAGCCATGGCATCGTCGATAAATTTCGTGCTTGCTGCAGCATGCTTCTCCCGCTTGGGCGGTTCGTTTCTTTGCTGAAAGAAAAACGCTGCAGCAGAGGGCGTTGTTTTATCTGTGATTTTCATGACACCTAATCCAACTATATAATTCCTTTTTATGGTAGCATAAAGGTAGTTAACTGTCAATGAATATCGCGGGAGGTCAGCTGAAAGGGAAGATCTATGCCATGGCTCAATTTTTCAAGCTTTTTTGCAGGGGTCAGTTCCTGCCCGCATCCTTTTTGCGGCGCAGGGCGTAGATGAGGCGGAAGGAAAGCGAGAGAACGACGGCGATGATGGTCGCGAGCGACATGCCCTTGAGCGTCACTGTGCCGATGGACAGGCTTGCGGTTGATACGCCGATGCCCATGACGATGGAGGTCAAGAGGAGGTTCGCCGGCTTGCTGTAATCCACTTTGGATTCGACGAGGATGCGTATGCCTGAGGCGGCGATGACGCCGAAAAGCAGCATGGAAACGCCGCCCATGACGGGCGTGGGGATGCTCTGGATGAGTGCGGCCAGCTTGCCCAGGCAGGAGAGTGCGACGGCGAAAACGGCGGCGCCGCCGATGACCCAGGTCGAATAGACTTTCGTGATGGCCAGGACGCCGATGTTTTCCCCGTAGGTTGTGTTCGGCGTCGAACCGAAGAAACCGGAGAAGATCGTTGATATGCCGTTGCCGAGGAGGGAGCGGTCGAGCCCCGGATCCTTTGTGAGATTGCGCCCGACAATGTTGTTTGTCACGATGAGATGGCCGATGTGTTCCACGATGACGACGATAGAGGCGGGAAGGATGATGAGGATGGCGCCGAGTTCGAATTTTGGCGTATAGATGGTCGGAATGGCGAACCAAGGGGCGCTTTCCACGGAGGAGAGATCGACGAGGCCTGCGGCAAAGGCGATGGCGTAGCCGGAAACGACGCCGATGAGGATGGGGATGATAGCGAGGAAGCCGCGGAACGCTATGGAAGCAAAGATGGTTATGGCAAGAGTCGCTGCGGAAACGAAAATCACGGTTGAATCGGTATCGCCATCGGTCAGCCCCGCCATTTTTGCCGCTGTCGGCATCAGCTCGAGTCCGATGACCGCGACGATTGCGCCCATTGAAGCAGGGGGGAAGATCACATCAATCCAGCTCGTGCCGATGGCATGAATGATGAAACTGACCAAGCAAAAGACGATGCCGACGATGATGAAGCCGCCGAGCGCCGCTTCGTAACTGTAGCTTGTGAGCACGAGGAATACAGGGGAGAGGAAGGCGAAGCTCGATCCGAGGTAAGCGGGGATTTTGCCCTTGCAGAGGATCAGATAAAAGAGCGTGCCGATGCCGTTGAAGAGAAGCACCGTCGCAGGATTGATCTGAAAGAGGATCGGCACGAGCACCGTGGAGCCAAACATGGCGAAAAGATGCTGCAGGGACAAGGGAATGGTTTGGAGGAGCGGCAGACGCTCCGTCGTGTCAATGGTTCTTTGTGCCATAGCAATACTCCTTTGAAAAAACAGTGATATCTAAGGAACCGCTGATAAATTCAGCCGCCCGTCTCCACGCATCGGCGCTGCCTCTCTTCGTCATCAAATCCTCGACGCAGCACCGCTGCGCCTGCGGTTCATCTCTCGGACAGAATTGGCGCATCTGTGCAAATCCGGGCGGCTTCGTTTTATCCGTGCTTTCCTAAGAGAGAATTTAACACAGAATAGGTGCATTGTCTAATAAATCTTGCAGGCGGCTTATCGGAAAAAACCATGCAGGAATAGCAGACGTGGAAGGATTTTTCGGCAGAATTCGTCTGGACGTTCTATCTTGTCAAAGTAATGAATATCCTTTATAATAAGGCAGAGCTAGCAAAAATGAAATTACGGCAGGTGGCGCAGCGACAGCTCGTTATCTGCCTTTTCTTGTCAGCAAAGGGAAGGATGGGTCGTTCGGGTTGGAAGGAAAGCTGAAATTATACGGGTTCAATAACCTGACGAAGTCGTTGAGCTTCAATATCTACGATATTTGCTACGCGAAAACGCAGCGTGAGCAGCAGGATTATATTAAATATATTGACTCGCAGTACAATTCCGAGCGGCTGACAAAGATTCTTATGCGCGTGACGGAAATGATCGGTGCGCATGTGCTGAGCATATCGAAGCAGGATTATGACCCGCAGGGTGCAAGCGTGACGTTTTTGATTTCGGAGGAGGACACGGCGGGGCATAAGAAACCGCTGATGAACGATGAGATTGTCGCGCATCTTGACAAGAGCCATGTGACCGTGCATACATACCCGGAATTTCATCCCGAAACGAGTATTGCGACGTTCCGCGTTGATATCGACGTGGCGACCTGCGGCGAGATCACGCCGCTGAAAACCCTCGATTACCTCATTGGCAAGTTTGATTCGGATATCATTACGATGGACTACCGCGTGCGCGGTTTTACGCGCGACGTGACCGGAAAGAAGCTCTTTATGGACGATAAGATGTCGTCGATTCAGGAGTACATCAAGTCGGAGACCTTGGCGACATACGATGCCATGGATATCAATGTCTACCAGGCGAATATCTTTCATACGCGCATGCTCATCAAGGAAATCGAGCTGCAGAACTATCTCTTCAATACGGATATTTACGAGATTCCGCCGAAAACGCGCCTTTCCATCAGCAACAGCTTGAGGCGCGAGATGATTGAAATCTACAGCGGCAGCAACGTCTTTTGACTGCTGCGGAACAGGGGGAAGAAGAGGGATTGGAAGCATTCGATTATCATACGCAGGACAGGGCGCCTGTTCTTGAGGCTCTGGAACGCTTCAAGAGCAGGCGCATTGTGCCGTTTGACGTGCCCGGGCACAAGCGCGGGCGCGGCAATGAGGAATTGGTGGATTTCCTCGGCGAAAAGTGCCTTTCGGTCGATGTGAATTCGATGAAAATGCTCGACAATCTCTGCCATCCCGTGTCGGTCATCCGTGAGGCGGAGGAGCTTGCAGCGAAAGCCTTTAGTGCGGCGCATGCCTTCTTCATGGTCGGAGGAACGACGTCTTCTGTCCAGACGATGGTGCTGACGGCGGCAAAGCGAGGCGAGAAGATCATCCTGCCGCGCAATGTGCATCGGAGCGTCATCAATGCGATGATCCTCTCGGGCGCCGTGCCTGTCTATGTAAATCCGCAGATGGACAGGCGGCTCGGCATTTCGCTCGGCATGAGGCTCGCCGATGTGGAGCGTGCGATCAAGGAGCATCCCGATGCGAAGGCAGTCTTCGTCAACAATCCGACATACTATGGAATTTGCTCGAACATTCGTGCCATCGCTGATCTTGCCCATGCGCATGGGATGCTTCTTCTGGCGGACGAGGCGCACGGCACGCATTTCTACTTCCACGACGCATTGCCCGTTTCCGCCATGGAGGCGGGGGCGGATATGGCTTCTGCCAGTATGCACAAATCGGGCGGCTCGCTGACGCAGAGCTCGCTCCTGCTCATCGGCGAGCGTGTGCACGAGGGCTATGTGCATCAAATCATCAATCTCACCCAGACGACAAGCGCGTCATATCTCTTACTGGTAAGCCTTGACATATCAAGGCGCAACCTCGCGATCCGCGGGAGGGAAACCATCGACAAGGTCATTCGGCATGTGGAGTACGCGCGTGCTGAGATCAACGCAATCGGCGACTATTATGCCTATGCACGTGAACTTGTCGACGGCGACGCCGTTTTTGATTTCGATATCACGAAGCTTTCCATTTTTACGCGCTCTTTGGGTCTTGCAGGCATTGAGGTTTATGACCTGCTGCGCGATGAGTACGATATCCAGACGGAGTTCGGCGATATGGCGAACCTTCTTGCCTACATCTCGATCGGCGACAGGCCGAAGGATATCGAGCGGCTTGTATCGGCGCTTGCAGAGATTCGGCGCAACTACAAGAAGCCGCCCAAGAACATGCTTGAAGGCGAGTACATCAGCCCCAAGGTCATCTGCGGCCCGCAGGAAGCCTTTTATGGTGAGAAGGAATCGCTGCCCGTGGCGGATACGGCGGGGCGCGTCGCGGGCGAGTTCGTCATGTGCTATCCGCCGGGCATCCCGATCCTTGCGCCGGGCGAGCTTGTGACGGACGACATCCTCACCTATATCCGCTACGCGAAGAAGAAGGGCTGTTCGCTCACGGGACCGGAGGACATGGCGCTTCGGCGGCTGAATGTGATGAAGGAGGCATGAGGCATGGAGCTTTGGTTTACGGAGAAGCACACGAAGAATGCAGGTTTTTCCATCAAGGTCGACAAGCAGATTTATTCGGGCAAAAGCGAGTTTCAACGCATTGATATATTTGAGTCGCCGGAGTTTGGGCGCTTTTTGACGATTGACGGCTACATGATGCTGACGGAAAAGGATGAGTTCATCTACCATGAGATGATGGTTCATGTGCCGATGTGCGTCAATCCGGAGGCGAAGCGCATCCTTGTCATCGGAGGCGGCGACGGCGGTACGGTGCGCGAGCTGCTGCGTTATCCCGACGTGGAGTGCATCGATCTCGTGGAGATTGACGAGCTTGTTGTGGAGGCTTGCCGCGAGCATCTGCCGCAGACGGCGGCTTGTCTCTCTGACCCGCGCGTGCATTTCTTTTTTGAGGACGGCTTGCGCTTCATTCGTCATCCGGAAGATGCGTACGATTTGATCCTCGTGGATTCGACCGATCCTTTCGGCCCCGGGGAGGGGCTTTTTACGAAGGAGTTTTACGGCAACTGCTTCAAGGCGCTGAAAGAGGACGGCATCATGGTGAATCAGCATGAGAGCCCGTTTTACAAGGAAGACGCCTATGCGATGCAGCGCGCGCACAAGCGCATCGTCGAATCGTTCCCCATCAGCCGCGTCTATCAGGCGCATATCCCGACGTATCCGTCCGGGCATTGGCTCTTCGGTTTCGCCTCGAAGAAGCGCGCGCCGATCGAGGGCGTGGATTGGAAGCGCTGGAAAAAGCTCGGCATAACGACGCGCTATTACAATACAAAACTGCATGTCGGCTCTTTTGCACTGCCGACGTATGTGGAGGAGATGCTGCGCGATGTTGAAGGATAATGTGGAAACGTTTCTGGGCTGCAGTGCCCCGTATGGGGAAGCGCGCGTCGTCATTTTCGGTGCGCCGTTTGATTCGACGACCTCGTTTCGTCCCGGTACGCGCTTTGCGAGCCGCACGATGCGAGCCGAATCGTATGGGCTGGAGACGTACAGCCCGTATCTCGATCTCGATCTGGAGGAGGCGCGTGTCTTTGACGGCGGCGATCTCGAGCTTTGCTTCGGCGATACGGCTCTTGCCCTGGGACAGATCGAGAGCTTTGCGAAGACGCTTCTGGCTGACGGCAAGAAGCCTTTTATGATCGGCGGGGAGCATCTTGTGACGCTGCCCGTTGTTCGCGCTCTTGCCGAGAAGTATCCGGATCTCCATATCGTGCATTTCGATGCACATACAGATCTGCGTGAGGAATATCTTGGCGCACGGCTGTCGCATGCGACGGTCATGCGCCGCGTCTGGGATATCTTGGGCGACGGACGCATTTATCAGTTTGGCATTCGCAGCGGCGAGCGTGAGGAATTTTATTGGGCGAGAGAGCATACGCATTTGCAGCGGTTTGATTTCACGGGGCTGGAATGGAATTTGGCGGAGCTTATGGGAAAGCCCGTCTACATCACGCTTGACCTCGATGTCCTGGATCCGAGCGTCTTGCCAGGAACGGGAACGCCGGAGCCGGGCGGTGTGGGATTCGTGGAGCTTCTGGGCGCGCTTCGGAAGACGCTGCGCCTTGACCGCGTTGTCGGCTGCGATATGGTGGAGCTTTCGCCGCATTATGATGCAAGCGGCGCTTCTACGGCTGCGGCATTGAAGCTGCTCCGGGAAATGCTTCTCGCATGGGAGGAGCCGTTTATCCGGGGACCGGAGCTTGTATAGGGCAAAGGGAAGAACAGGAGGAAGAGAACCATGGGAAAGGCTTTGATCATCGGCGCGGGTGGCGTCGCGAGCGTCGCTGTGCACAAGTGCTGCCAGAACAGCGAAGTTTTTGAGGAAATCTGCATCGCGAGCCGCACGAAGTCGAAGTGCGACGCGCTGAAGGAAAAGCTTGCGGGAGGCAAGACGAAGATCGTGACGGCGCAGGTCGATGCAGACCGGGTGGATGAGCTTGTGACGCTTATCGAACGCGAGAAGCCGGACGTCGTCCTGAACCTTGCATTGCCGTATCAGGATCTGACCATTATGGATGCTTGTCTTGCCACGAAAACGGACTATGTCGATACGGCGAATTATGAGCCGGAGGACACGGCAAAGTTTGAGTACAAGTGGCAGTGGGCGTATCGTGATCGCTTCAGGGAAGCGGGCATCACGGCGCTTCTTGGCTCGGGCTTCGATCCCGGCGTCACGGGCGTTTTTTCCGCCTATGCCTTGAAGCATCACTTTGATGAAATCAACTACATCGATATTCTCGACTGCAACGCGGGCGATCATGGCTATCCGTTTGCGACGAACTTCAATCCCGAGATCAATATCCGTGAGGTTTCAGCGAAAGGGAGTTATTGGGAGGATGGCCGTTGGGTTGAGACAGAGCCGATGGAAATCAAGCGCGTCTACAACTTCCCGGAAATCGGCGAGAAGGATATGTACTTGCTGCACCATGAGGAGCTTGAATCGCTGGCGCTCAGCATTCCCGGCATTCGCCGCATTCGCTTCTTCATGACGTTTGGTCAGAGCTATCTGACGCATCTCAAGTGCCTCGAAAATGTCGGCATGACGTCCATTGAGCCCATTGAATACGAGGGCAAGAAAATCATTCCGCTGCAGTTCCTCAAGGCGGTGCTGCCGGATCCTGCAAGCCTTGGCCCGAGGACGAAGGGCAAGACGAACATCGGCTGTATCTTCCGCGGCAAGAAGGACGGCAGGGACAAAACGTACTATCTCTACAATGTCTGCGATCATGAAGCATGCTATAAGGAAGTCGGCTCGCAGGCCATTTCCTATACGACGGGCGTTCCGGCGATGATCGGCGCAATGCTTGTGATGAACGGCGTATGGAAAAAGCCGGGCGTCTTCAATATCGAAGAGTTCGATCCCGATCCGTTCATGGAAGCGCTGAATCGCTGGGGGCTGCCGTGGCAGGAGAGCTTTGCGCCGGAGCTTGTCGATTGATGGGCGAAGGGACTTTCGGGAAGTACGAGAGATACGCGGAAATCTTTGCCGCCATTCCGACGCCTTCCTACGTCGTCGTGGAAGAGCTTCTGCGGAAAAATCTCGCCGTCCTGCGTGATTTGCAGCAGGAGACGGGCGCACATGTGCTGTTGGCGCAGAAGGCGTTCTCCATGTTCCGCTTCTATCCGCTTGCCGCCGAATACCTCGCGGGTGCGGCGGCGAGCGGGCTCTATGAGGCGCGTCTCGCATACGAGGAGATGCCGGGCAAGGAGAATCACGTTTTTTCACCGGCGTTCAAGCCGGACGACATGGAAGAGATCGTCAAGATCGCCGACCATATCGTGTTCAACTCCTTCGCGCAGTGGGAGAAATACGGTACGCTTGCCCTGGCGCATGGCTGCGCCTGCGGCCTTCGCATCAATCCCGAGCATTCGACGCAGGAACACGCAATCTACGACCCTTGCGCAGCCGGCTCGCGCCTCGGCGTCAAGTACGGTGATTTTCGCGCGGACAAGCTCGAAGGTTTGACGGGACTGCACTTCCACACGCTTTGCGAGCAGGGGGCGGAGCCGCTGGCGGAAACGCTCGAAGCCGTCGAGAAGAAATTCGGTGCATGGCTGCCCCGGCTGGAGTGGATCAATTTCGGCGGCGGGCATCATATCACACGCGAGGGCTACGACATCGACCTCCTGAAGCGCTGCATCGAGAAGATGCAGAAGAAGTACGGGCTCAAGGTCTATATCGAACCGGGTGAGGCGATCGCCCTCGATGCGGGGTTCCTCGCTGCTGAAGTGCTCGAAATCGTCGAAAATGATACGCCTGTTGCCATACTCGACACGTCGGCGGCATGTCACATGCCCGATGTCATCGAGATGCCGTACCGCCCGCCCGTCCTGGGGGCAGGTGAGGTGGGGGAGAAGCCCTTCACCTACACCTTCGCGGGACCGACGTGCCTCGCAGGCGACACGATCGGCACGTATTCCTTTGATGCGCCGCTTGCCGTCGGCAGCCGCGTCGTCTTCGGCGACATGGCGATCTATACGATGGTGAAGAACAAC
>ERZ773099.1549-NODE-1549-length-16886-cov-16.898580_pt1 | contig 16886 bp, 11 predicted proteins | sample MGYA00511120_ERZ773099 | MGnify/ENA primary metagenome ERZ773099 (study PRJEB29015, sample SAMEA2738012) | human oral metagenome | biome: human oral; feature: human-associated habitat; material: dental | place: China | collected 2104 ...
CGCGGATGCGCGGGGTGTAGATGTCGAAGACGGCGTCGTTGTGGGTCTTGCGGTACTTGGTGAAGATCTTCTTGACCTCGGGGTCGACTTCCTTGCCGGCCTCCTTGATCGCGGTCTCCACCATGCGCCAACCGCCGTTGGGCATCATGGCCCGCTTGAGCGGGGAGTCGGTCTGCAGTCCGACAATGACGTCATCGTCCTCGCTAATGTAGCCGGCGGGGAAGGCGTCAATATCGGCCGGGGTATGAGTGTCGACGTCCAGGATGCGAACCTTGCGCTCCTCGGCGAGGAACTTCGTCTCCAGGGTCTCCCACAGGCGCAGGGTCTTGTCCGTGGGGCCGGCCAGGAACGAGGCGTCCCCCTCGTAGGGGGTGTAGTTGCGCTGAATGAAATCGCGAACGTCAATGCCCTCCGTCCACGGTCCGGTGGCGAAACCCTCCCACGCGTCGGTAACGGTCTTCTCCGCCGCGGCGGATGCTGTGACGTCGGTGGTCATCCGTGCCCTCCTGTTGTGGGCGGCCGGTGGGCCGCCCGGTGGTGATCGCCCTTGTGGGGCGTGGCGGTACTCCTTGCGCCGTCGCCCCAAGCCTAGGCGGACGCCCCGGCGAAGAGGATAGCGGGCCAGAAGTCCCTTGGTGTGATCACTCACAGGATCATCTGGAATCCATTATACCGAGGACTGAAGTCCCACATGATGTCGATCGTCTGTCAATGACACGGCACCATGATTTCCCAGACTGCCGGCCAGATCGCCGTCAGTCTCCCCCGCACGGCCTTCATCGTTTAGGACCTGCGCCCCAGATGCTCGTCCATCCTCGGCGGAGCGCCGCACGGGTATCGCATAGGTATTCAGTCCCGGCTGTGAGGCGGGCTCGGCGCGCTACTGACAGCGCTCGGCCAGGCGCCGTGCGGCCGCCAGGACGCCGGGGGCGTCCATGGCGCACTCCTGGAGGATCTCCTCCCGGGAGGCGGTGGCCAAGAATCGCCGGGGCACGCCCACGCGCACGACCGGCGGGGCGCAGGCGGGCCCTCCGCCCTCGACCCGGTCATCCATGGCGTCGCGCAGCTGAGAACCAATGCCGCCATCGACCAGGCCGTCCTCAACCACCAGGACGCCCCTGGCCCCCAGGGCCAGCTCAACGAGGGCGTCCGGCACGGGCACCGCCCAGCGCGGTGAGACCACCTGCACGGCCGCGCCCTCAGCGGCCAGGGCCCTACCGGCCTCCAGGGCGGCGGGGGCCATGGCGCCCACGCCCACGAGCAGGAGCGGCGCCCGCTGCTCAAAGAGCTCCTGTTCGCCGGCCTGCCGCCCCGAATCCAGGAGGATGTCAACGGCTCCGAAGGGCTCCTCCCCCTCCACCCGCAGCGCGGGCATGGGCTCGGGCAGGGCCCCCTTGGGGTAGCGCACCACGGTGGGGGCGTCGTCGACGGTCAGGGCCTGGCGCAGAGCGTCGCGCAAGCCGGCCTCATCACGGGGCGCCGCCAGGCGCAGTCCGGGCACGTGGGCGAGCAGGGCCATATCCCACATGCCGTTGTGGCTGGCGCCGTCGGTGCCGGTGACCCCCGCCCGGTCCAGGACAATGGTGACCCCGGCCCGGTGCAGGCCCACGTCCATGAGAACCTGGTCGAAGGCGCGGTTGAGGAAGGTGGCGTAGAGGGCCACCACCGGGTGCAGGCCGGCAAAGGCCATGCCGGCCGAGGCGGTCAGGGCGTGCTGCTCGGCAATGCCGACGTCAATGACCCGCTCGGGCATGGCGTCGGCCATGGGCTGGAGGCCCACAGGCGCCTGCATGGCGGCAGTGACCCCCACAATCCTCGCGTCGTCGCGGGCCATGCTCAGGATCTCCTCGGCAAAAACGGCGGTCCACCCGAAACGGGAGGGAACCACCGGCAGCCCCGTCTCGGGGTGGATGCGGCCCACGGCGTGGAAGCGGTCGGCCACATCCTCCTCGGCCGGGGTGAAGCCGCGGCCCTTCTGGGTGATGACGTGGACAATGACCGGCTCGGCGTACTGGCGGGCGCGAGTCAGGGCGAACTCCAGGGCGGTAATGTCATGGCCGTCGACCGGCCCGGTGTACTTAATCCCCAGGTCCTCGAAGAAGGCTGAGGGCACGAGCACATCCTTAATGCCGGCCTTCAGACCGTGGAGGGCGTCGAAGGCCGCCCGCCCGGGAGCGCCCTGCGCCAGCAGGCCCCGCTTAATGCCCGAGAGCATGCGCTCGTAGCCCGGGTTGGTGCGCAGGGCGTCGAGGTGGTGGGCCAGTCCCCCAATGGTGGGGGCGTAGGAGCGGCCATTGTCATTGACCACGATGACCAGGTGCTTGTCGTCGGAGTCGGCAATGTTGTCCAGCGCCTCCCAGGCCATGCCCCCGGTCAGGGCGCCGTCACCGATGACGGCCACCACGTGGCGGTTGGAGCGCCCATTGAGGCGGTTGGCGCGGGCCACGCCGTCGGCCCAGGACAGGGAGGTGGAGGCGTGGGAGTTCTCCACCACGTCGTGGATGGATTCGCCGCGATCGGGATAGCCCGACACGCCGCCGCTCTCGCGCAGGCGGGAGAAGTCCTGGCGGCCGGTGAGGAGCTTGTGGACGTAGGCCTGGTGGCCGGTGTCGAAAATGATGGTGTCGCGGGGGGAGCGGAACGTGCGGTGCAGGGCCACCGTCAGCTCGACGACCCCGAGGTTGGGGCCCAGGTGCCCACCGGTGCGGGCCACTGTGGCCACCAGGTAGCGGCGGATCTCGGCGGCCAGGGCCACAAGCTCCTCGCTGGTGAAGCGGCGCAGGTCGCCGGGGCGGCGAACCGAGGACAGCAGTGGCGTCTCCGGGAGCGCCAGCGAGACGTCGAGGGTGCTCGCTGAGGCTGTCTTGTCGGTCATGGACGCTGTCCTTCGCGGGTCAGTTGGCTGCGGCTCGCCGGGCGGGCCGGCACTGGGTCCGGGCCACGGCACTCCAGCATAGGCACTCCGGGGCCCGGACCCCCACCTGTCATCTACCTGCCACCGCCGGCGGTGACGACCAGTAGGGTGGTGCTGGCAGCCACGCGCCTGGTGAGCAGGCGCGTCCCGGCACTCCACAGTCCTCAGGAGGCACCATGAGCACCATCGCGCCCTTCGGCACCTGGCCCTCGCCCATTACTCCGGGCACCATTACCACCCGCACGGTGCACCTGGTGCAGGTGCGGGTTGATGGGGCGGACACCTACTGGGTGGAGCAGCGGGCTTCCCAGTCCGGGCGCCAGGTGCTGCTGCGTCGTGACGGCGACGGCCAGATCGGGGAGGTGCTGCCGCTGACTCCCGCCGACGAACTAGCGGACGTGCGCACCCGCGTCCACGAGTACGGCGGGCGCGCCTACGCCGTGGAGGCGGGCATTATTGTCATCTCCCATGCCGGTGACGGGCGCCTGTACCGCTACGACGTCGCCCACCGCATGCGCGGCCTGGTGCCGCTGACCATCTATGGGGACGTGCGCCACGGCGACCTGGAGATCGATACCGCCCGTGGCGTGGTCTACGCCGTCCGCGAGGATCACCGCGGCCCCGGCGCCCCGGTCAACTCCCTGGTGGCCATCCCCCTGGACGGCTCGGCCGCCCGGGACGACGCTCTGGTGCGAACCCTGGTGGAGGGCACGGACTTCGTGACCTCCCCGACCCTGTCCCCTGACGGCGAGCGCCTGGCCTGGATCACCTGGAACCTGCCCGACATGCCCTGGGACAACGCGGTCCTCCACGTGGGGGACCTGCTGCCCGACGCCACCTTGGGCGCCCGTGCCGAGTTGGACGGCGGCCAGGGGTACTCGGTCAGTGAGCCGCGCTGGACCCAGGAGGGCGAGTTGGTGCACGCCTCGAACGCCTCGGGCTTCTGGAACCTTTACCGCACCGAGGGCTTCCCCCCGCTGGGCAGTCGCCGCGAGGATTGGACCGGCGCCCTGCGCACCCGCCCCCTGCACCCGGCCCAGGCCACCTTCACCTACCCGGCCTGGCAGCTGGGCCCGCACTCCTTCGATATTCTCGACGGGGAGCACCTCATCGCCTCCTGGGCCCGTGAGGGCGTCAGGCACCTGGGCACCATCCGCCTGGCCAACGGTGAGATGGAGGAGTGGAATGTGGGCTGGCAGCCCGTGGGCAATGTGGCCTCTAACTCTGGGCGGGTCGTCATGTTGGCCGGCAATGAACTGGAGTTGCCCAGCATTGTGGAGGTCAGGAACGGCACGGTCCAGGTGCTGCGCGGCTCGGGAGAGTTCGCCCCGGAGGACATTGGCGTGTCCTTCGCCGACCCCGTCAGCTGGGAGACCAGTGATGGGGACCGCGCCCACGGCTTCTTCTACCCGCCGGCCTCGGTCACGCACCGGGGGCCCGATGGCGAGCTGCCGCCGCTGATCGTCAATGTCCACGGCGGTCCCACCTCGGCCAACCACGCGGGCTACGACCTGGGCATCCAGTACTGGACCAGTCGCGGCTTCGCCTACCTGGATGTCAATTATCGCGGTTCCTCCGGCTATGGCAGCACCTACCGCACGGCTCTGAACGGCAAGTGGGGCCTGTACGACGCCGACGACGTCATCTCCGGGGCCCGGCACCTCATTGACACCGGGCGCGTGGACGGGGCCCGGGTGGCGGTTCGCGGTTCCTCTGCGGGCGGGTTCACGGCCCTGAACGCCCTGGTGCGCTCGGAGGTGTTCTCCGCGGCGACCTCCGTCTTCGGGGTGGCCGATCTGTCCCAGCTGGCGCGCACCACCCACAAGTTCGAGTCCGGCTACATTAACCGACTCGTGGGCGCTGAGGGCGCCGACGACCCGCTCATGGCCGAGCGCTCCCCCATCCACCATGTTGAGGACATCCACGCCCCGCTGCTGCTGCTACAGGGCTCGGAGGACTCGATTGTGCCGGCGGAGCAGGCCACCGCCATGTACGAGGCGGTGCGCGATCGTGGACTGCCGGTGGCCCTGAAGGTCTTCCCCGGCGAGGGCCACGGTTTCCGGCTGGCGGCCAATATCCACCGCGCCCTGGAGTTCGAGTTGAGCTTCTACTCCCAGGTGTGGGGGCTTGAGGGCGGCGAGGAGGAGCGCGGCCAGCTTCAGGTGGAGAACCTTCGGGGCTGACCGGCCCGGCGGCGCACAGGCGGGTTGACGACATGGGGATCACTGCGCCTCGACCGCGGCGGATGATGCGCTTGTTGCGCTTCCACCGCTCGGGGATGCTGCTCCTGGCCGCCTCGGCGGGAGCGGTCTCGGGTGCGGGTGCGGTCCTCTTCCGCCTGGGCATTGACTCGTGGACCTCGCTGCTGACCGGCGCCCAGGACTACACCGCCGCCCTGGGCCCCTCCCGGGGGATTCTGTCCTGGGCGGGGCGCTGGTTCGTGCTGCTCGCCCCGGTGCTCTCGGGCCTGGCGGTGGGGCCGCTCATGACCCGGCTGGGGGCCACCTCGACGGGCCATGGGGTGGGCGGCGCCATCTGGGCGACGCGCCGCGGCGACGGCGCCATGAGTCCTCGTCCCGCCGTGGCCACCACCGTGGCCGCAGCGCTGACCATTGGGGGCGGAGGGTCAGTGGGGCCCGAAGGGCCGATCGCTGAATTGGGGGCCTCGACGGCCTCCGTGTTCGGCCGACACCTGGGGCTGCCGGCCCGTTCAGTGCGGATCCTGGCGGCCGGGGGCACGGCGGCCGGGATCGCCGCGGCCTTTAACGCGCCGCTGGCGGGCGCCTTCTTCGCCATGGAGGTCATCCTCCTGGACTTCACCGCCGACGCCTTCGCCTTCGTGGTGGTCTCCTGCGTGTCGGCCACTGTGGTCTCCCACCACCTGCTGGGCACCACCTTGTCCGTGACGCTGCCGCCGCTGGGTCTTGGCTCCGACGCGCAGCTGGGGTGGGTGGCCGTGCTGGGGGTGCTTGGCGGCGCCGTTGGCGTGGGTTTCTCCCGGTGCCGTTTCCTGGCGGCCGACGCCGCGGCGCGGGTGTGGACGCGGGGGCGCGTGCCGGCCTGGTGCCGTCCGGCCGTGGGCGGCGTGCTGGTGGGCGCCATGCTCATGGTGGTGCCGCAGACCTATGGGGAATCCACCGCGGTGCTCGGACGCATTCTGGACGGCCGTTACCCGGTGCTGGTGCTGCTGGCTCTCGTGGTGGCCAAGACGGTGGCGACCGCCACGACCCTGGCCGTGGGTTTCGCCGGCGGCGTCTTCGCCCCCTCGCTCTTCGTCGGCGGTGCCCTGGGGGCGGCGTTCGGGGCCCTGGCGGCCCCCGGCCACCCCGAGGCGGCTGCGGTCTATGGCGTGCTCGGCATGGGGGCGGTGTTCGCCGGCGCCGCCAGGGCCCCAATGACGGGGGTGGTGCTCATTATTGAGATGACCGGCCAGTACGACCTGCTCGTGCCCGTCATGTTGGCGGTGGTCTTGGCGACTCTGGTCAGCCGCTTCCTCACCCGGACGACGATCTACACCGAGGAGCTGCGTCGGCGCGGGGAGGACATTGACGACCCGTTGCGCGCCTCTTTAGTGGGGCCGGCGACGGCACTGACCCTCATGAAGGATCCTCCTGGGATCCTTTATGAGGACATGGACCTGCGTGAGGCCGCCGAGGCATTGCGTTCCAGCGGATCCAGCGTGCTGCCGGTGGTGCGCCGGGGCAGCCGGGGCAGCCGGGGCAGCCGGGGCAATGATGGCGCACGGGCCGGAGCCGCCGTCGATGCAGCGGGTGAGGGCGCCGCAGGCCCGGGGCCGCGGGTTCTCGGCGAGCTCCTGGGGAGCGCGAGTGCGGTGAGCGTCGCTGAGGCCCGCCTGGCCCCCTCGTCCGCCCGGCGCCTGGCTGACGTGCCCTTGACCGACACGTGGGTGGCGGCCGGCGAGGGCGCCGCCGGGGTGCTGGAGGTTCTGTCGACCACCCACGCCGTGGGCCTGCCCGTGGTAACCCTGGGCCCCGGGGGCGTGCGGCTACTGGTGGGCTGGGTGGATGAAAACGATATGGTGCGCCGCCTTTACCGCCACCAGCGGGCCGCCGCTGAGGCTTCGCGCACCAGGACGTCGCTGGGGGCGCAGGTGCAGGCGGCCTGGCGCCGGCGGGGCCGGGCCGCTCATCGACCCCGGTAGGCGGGCCCTGGCGGCTCCTCCCCCGCCCCTGCCCCGACGGCCTCTTGCGGCTGCCTTCTCTCACGGCCGCACTGCCGGATTCCCGGGGCCTCCTAGTCCTTCTCGCCCTCCCCGTGCTCTTCATGCCCCCGAACGCGCTCGCTGAGGGACCCGGAGAGTTCGCTCATGCGCTCGGCATTGACCACTATGCGCCGCGGGTCGCTCAGCCACATCCACACCGCGGCAACTACGGGCAGCACCAGGGGCAGGAAGCCGTGGGCGCGCCCGGCGTCGGCCCAAATGGAGGCGCTGAGCAGCGGCGCGGTGCCGGTGAGGGTGAGCACACCGACAATGAGGGCGCCGGTGAGCAGGGAGGTCAGCGACATCCACCCGATCATTCGCATTCTGCGCCCATTGTGGGCCACGCACACGGCCAGGAGCAGGTAGAGCAGGCCCGCGGCAATGTTGAAGGAGCCGACCACTGGAGCCGCGGTGGGGTAGCGCACCATGGTGACGAGAGCGGGTCCGAGTACGACGATGCCGAAGATCCCGAACAGGGGGACCAGGAGCCGACCCCACCCGTAGGCGGGCCGACGATGGTCTTCCACAGAGCGGACCGGGGGTCGGTTGTCCATGACCGGAAAGGCACCTCTCCTCACAGCGCGGTGGGCTACCCCGGCAACAGTGCGCGCAAGCCACTGGCCGGCGAGGACGCACCTAAGCGGAGTTGGCCCTGACGTTACCATTGAGTCTTATGACCACTATTGAGATGACTTCCCAAGAACCGGGACTCCTCGATGTTGAGGTCCTGGTCCTGGCCGCCTTCCGCACCGGCCCCGACGGGTCCACACCCACTGTCCTCACCGAGGGAGTGCACTGCCCCGGCTTGGATCTGGAGGCCCTGGCCGCCCTGCTGCCCACCGTCGGCTTTGACGCCGCATTGGACGAGGTGGTGCGTCTTCCCGCGGCGGTTCTCCCATCTGGGCCACGGGCGGGGACTGTGCTGGTGGTGGGAACGGGCGACCAGATGGCGCGCGCCCGCGCCACTGCGGACAATGATGTCGCCGCGCTGGGGGCAACGATCCCCGGGGTGCTGCGCCGGGCGGCGGGCCGGGCGGCCCGAGCCCTGGCGGGCACCGGATCGGCGGCCTTCCTGCTGCCCGCCGGCGATCCGCAGGACCTTGAGGCGGTGGCGCAGGGCGTCATGTTGGGCGCCTACTCCTGGTCCGCTCGCCGCCCGGCCCCGACGGCGCCGCTGGGCCGCGCCGTGATTGTGGCCGGGTGTGAGGCGCAGGAGGCCGGGCGGACGGCGCTGGAGGGCGCCCGCGTGCTGGGTGAGGCCACTGCCCTGGTGCGGGACCTGGTCAACGAGCCGCCGAACCGGCTTCCACCGGCGACGTTCGCCGAGCAGGCGCTTGCTCAGGCGCGCCGGGCGGGCCTGGACGCCGAGGTGCTTGATGAGCGGGCTCTATCCGCGCAGGGCTTCGGCGGAATCCTCGGGGTCGGGCAGGGGTCGGCGCATCCGCCGCGCCTGGTGCGCCTGGAGTGGGCCCCGCCCGGGGCCGCCCGTCATGTGGCGATGATCGGCAAGGGCATCACCTTCGACTCCGGCGGCCTATCCCTCAAGCCGCCGGCTTCCATGCCGGAGATGAAGTCGGACATGGCCGGGGCGGCGACCGTCCTGGGGGCGGTGCTCGCCGCCGCCCGCCTGAACTTGCCGGTGCGGGTGACGGCCTGGCTGGCCATGGCCGAGAACATGCCCGGCGGGGGCGCGCAGCGGCCCAGCGACATTGTCACCATGTACGACGGCACCACGGTGGAGATCACGAACACCGATGCCGAGGGCCGCCTGGTCATGGCCGATGCCTTGGCGCGCGCCGTCCAGGAGGGGCCCGACGCCGTCGTGGACGTGGCCACGCTGACCGGCGCCCAGATTGTGGCCCTGGGTGAGCGGGTCGCCGGCGTTATGGGCACTCCGGCCCTGCGCGACGCCGTGGTCCAGGCCGCCGTGGCCGCCGGGGAGTCCTTCTGGGCCATGCCCCTGCCCGAGGACCTGCGTCAGGGACTGGACTCCCCCTACGCCCACCGGCGCAATGCCGCCACGGGCAAGTCCATCGGCGGGATGCTCAGCGCCGGGCTGTTCTTACGCGAGTTCGTGGGCTCCACGCCGTGGGCGCACTTGGACATCGCCGGCCCCTCCTACAATGACGGCTCGCCGTGGGGGCTGACGCCGACCGGCGGCACCGGCGCCGGTGTGGCCACGCTCGTGGAGCTGCTGCGCCGCCAGGGGGCTTAGGGTCGCCGGGGGCTTGAGCCGGAGTCGCGCCCGTGCCGCCTCCCCCGCTGGGCCCGCGCCCGGGGCGGCGGGCCCGCCCGGGCACCGTTCTTCGCGGCTTAAACATCCAGGCCGTACAGGACGGTGCCCCGGGTGGGCTGGTAGCCGAGGCGCTCATAGAGCTCGGCGCCATCGGGGCTGTCGGAGTCGGTGCCGGCCGCGGCGTAGTCCATGCCGTCGGCGGCGTAGGCGCGCATGGCCGCGGTCAGCAGCGCGGAACCAATGGAGCGACTGCGGTAGTCGGCGAGGATGCCGAGCATGTCGGTGTAGCCCTCCCGCCAGCCCAGGGCCTTCCAGTCCTGCTCGTAGCGGCCTGATCGCAGGTAACCGGCCACGCGAGGGCGATCCCCGGAGTGATCCATGGCGACAAAGCTCCACTCCGGGACGAAGTAGGTGCGCCCGGCCGCCCACTCCTCCTGGCTCAGCGGATAGGAGCCCCAGGCCCCGCCAATGGCCTGGTTGTGGGCGCGCAGCACGGCCTCGTCGAGTTCAGGGGACCAGGGCACAATGCGCAAAAAGCCGTCAATATCTATCTCGGGGATCTCCTGGGTCAGGGGTCGGCGCAGTTCCCGGTGCCAGCGCCTGGGCTCGAAGTGCAGGTCGGCCAGGTGCCGCATCATCCGCTCGTCGTCCTCCAGGACGGTGGTGACAATGTGACCCGGCACCTTGTCGCCGCGGGCGGTGGAGGCCTGGCCGGCCCGCTCGGCGCCCACCAGGTGGCGGGCGCGCTCCGTCTGCCAGTGCAGCAGGGCCACACCAATCCCGCGTTGACGCCAGGCCGGATCCACGACACCGGTCATGGAGGCGAAGATCTCTGAGGCGGGGCGCACGCGCACCAGCCCGAAGGCCCTCATGATGCCCTCGTGGTCGCGCCCGGCCACGCCCGAGTAGGTGGGGTCCAGGAAGTACTCGGCGGTCTCCTCCTCGCTGGTGCGGTAGGGGGGGTCGTCGATCTCCTCGGAGCGGGCGATGAGCGCGGCGAGTTCACGGTTGTCCGCCGGGCCCAGTGGGCGCCAGGTCAGGAGCCGGGACAGGGCCGACCGAGGGCCGGGGCGGAGCATTGACCAGGCGGTGGCGGCGCCGCGCTGGGGTTCTCCGTACACAGGAGCCATAGGCACCTCCTTATTCAGGGTGAGGGAATTCTTATAGGGAGGGCTTGTCCTCGACGCTACCGCACAGCAGTGCCCAGAACAAAGCAGAACGATGACGGCGTACGGGCCCGCGCCGCCAATGCGCCCCGCCGCCCGGGAGGCGTTCACGCATCAATGCGCTCACGGTCCACCTGGGCGGCGCCGGCGATAATGAAGTCGCGGCGCGGTTCCACCGCCGAACCCATAAGGAGCTCGAAGACGCTCTCGGCCTCCAGGAGTTCAGCCTCGTCCCCCAGGGTAATGCGCCGCAGAGTGCGATGCTCGGGCTCCATAGTGGTTTCGGCCAGCTGGTGGGCGTCCATCTCGCCCAGGCCCTTGTAGCGCTGGGGCTCTTTAAAGCTGCGTCCCCGCTTCTCCAGGCGCCGCAGGGTGGCGACCAGCTCGTCGTCGGAATAGGTGTAGATGACCTCCTTCTTGCGCCGCCCGGAGGCGGCCACCTCAATACGGTGCAGTGGGGGGACCGCGGCGAAAACGCGCCCGGCCTCAATCATGGGCCGCATGTAGCGGAAGAAGAGTGTGAGCAGCAGGGTGCGGATGTGGGCGCCATCGACGTCGGCGTCCGTCATGAGAATGACCTTGCCGTAGCGGGCCGAGCTCAGATCGAAGGTCCGCCCGGAGCCGGCTCCCACCACTTGGATAATCGCGGAGCACTCGACATTGCGCAGCATGTCCGCCTGGGATGCCTTCTGAACGTTGAGGATCTTTCCGCGGATGGGCAGCAGGGCCTGGAACTCGGAATTGCGGGCGTTCTTAGCGGTGCCCAGCGCCGAGTCGCCCTCGACAATGAACAGCTCGGAGGCGGCCACGTCGTCGGAGCGGCAGTCGGCGAGTTTAGCGGGCAGGGTGGAGGTCTCAAGGGCCGTCTTGCGGCGAGTGATCTCCTTGTGCATGCGGGCGGAGACGCGCGCCCGCATTTCCCCGACGATCTTCTCCTGCAGGGCACGGGACTGAGTCTTGAGGTCCCGCTTGGTGGAGGTCAGCAGGGAGGTGAGCTCGGTGTCCACGACCTTGGCGACAATGGCGCGCACGGGTGCGGTGCCCAGGACCTCTTTGGTCTGGCCCTCGAACTGGGGCTCGGGCACGCGCACGGTGACCACGGCGGTCATGCCCGCCAGAATGTCGTCCTTCTCGATCCTGCCGTCCTTGGCGGTGACCTTGAGGGCCCGGGCGTTGGACTCGATCTGCTTGCGCAACACCTTGGTGACGGCCTGCTCGAATCCGGCCAGGTGGGTGCCGCCCATGGGGGTGGCAATAATGTTGACGAAGGAGCGCTCGACGGTGTCGTAGCCAATGCCCCAGCGCAGGGCGATGTCCACAGTGCAGGTGCGCGCCACCTCCACCGGGCGCAGGTGGCCGCTGCTCTTGTCCAGCTGCTGGACGGTCTCGGTGTAGGTGCCCTGGCCGGTGAGGCGGAAGGTATCGGTCACTGAGCCGTCGGAGGCCAGGAAGTCCACGAAGTCAGCGGTGCCGCCCTTGGCGTAGAAGACCTCGGCGCCCACAGGGGAGGGCTCGGGGGCCCCTGCCGCGTTCTTGGCAGCCGCGCGCAGGGCGGCGCCCCGCCCGGCGTCAGTTGCGGCAGTGCTCTCGGCACCTTCGGCGTCATCGGCGGGGCGCTGGTCCTCCAGGCTCAGGGTCAGTCCGGGGACCAGGAAGCTGGTCTGGCGCAGACGGGCGCGCAGGGCCGCCGCGTCGTACTCGGTGGGCCGGGGGAAGATCTGGGGATCAGCCCAGTAGCGCACCCGGGTACCGGTCACCGAGCGCTTGACCTTGCCAATGACACGCAGTTCGGAAGAGTCGGTGAACTCGGTGAAGGGGGAGTCGGGGCTACGGCCGGCGGAGTCGTCGAAGACGCCGGGCTCGCCACGGCGGAAACTCATGGTGTAGGTCTTGCCCGCCCGGTCGACCTCAACATCCATGCGGGCCGCCAGGGCGTTGACCACCGAGGCGCCCACGCCGTGCAGGCCGCCGGCCGCCCCGTAGGAGCCGCCGCCGAACTTCCCGCCGGCGTGAAGCTTGGTGTAGACGAGCTCAACACCGGTCAACCCGCTCGATGGCTCGACATCCACCGGCACACCGCGCCCGTTGTCGCACACCTCAATGGAGCCGTCGGTGTGGACGGTGACGGTGATGTGATCCCCGTAGCCCTCAAGGGCCTCATCCACGGCGTTGTCAACGATCTCCCACACGCAGTGCATGAGTCCGCGCTGGTCGGTGGAGCCAATGTACATGCCGGGACGCTTGCGCACGGCCTCAAGCCCCTCCAGGACGGAGAGGTGGCGGGCGGAGTAGGCGCCGGGAGCGGGGTTAGAGGGCACGGCGAAAAACTAGCGGATACGGCTCGAACGCGTGTTCTGGCACGCCGTTGGAGCCCCCGCGGCCCTCATTCCCCGATGCGCCCTAGGCGAACCGGCGTGCGCCCGGGGCGGAATAGGGTGCCGCCGGGTTCATCTGCGGACGGCGTCGTGATCGAATCGAGGCATGCGCACCATGAGCACCCTTCCTCAAACGGCGGCCCCGGCCAACCTGTCCGCGCCCGCTGCGCTCTCCTCCTCCGAACGCCCCCTGACGACGGCGGACCGCTGCGATGTCTGCGAAGCCCAGGCATTTGTGCGCGTTGTCCTGGCCAGTGGCGAACTGTTCTTCTGCGCCCATCACGCCCGTGAGCACGGCCAAAGACTCAAGGACGCCGCCCTGCTGTACCAGGATGAGACGGCGCGCCTCATGGCCGACTGACACGCTTTCACACTTTCGGGGCGGCGCCCAGGGCGCCGCCGCTCATTCCGCGTGTCACAGGCACCGCCTACGATAGGGAGCATCCATCAGTGGACTCCAGCACCAGTGAAAGGTAGACGGATGCCCCTGTTCTTCCCGCCCGGGCGCGACCCTGAGGCTCCGCACCAACTCGCGAGCGACCCTCGGGTGCCCACGCCGATTAACCAGGAGCGCCTGGCCGCCCTGTTCAAGGCCGAGGGCTGGCTCTACTTCATTGACTCCGAGGGCGATCTCGGCGGCCAATGGAGCGACGCCACCTTCTACTTCTTCTTCTCCGGTGAGCACAAGGAGACCCTGGCCGTCCGCTCGCAGTACCCGGGCACGGTGGACTCCGCCTACGTGGAGACCGTCCGCAATGCGCTGGAGGCCTCCCACCGGCAGCGCCCCTGGCCCATGGCCTGGTACCGGATCGACGACGACGGCCGCCTCCGCATCCACACTTTGTTCGCCGTGTGCTGCGAGTACGGCGCCACCGACGCGCAGTTCCTCCAGCATGTGCGCACCGCCATCTCCGCAAGCCTGTCTTTCTTCGAGTCCGTCAATAAGGCCCTTGGGCGCTGAAGGAGACGATTATGTCCTGGTTCTCCCGCAAAACAGACCCCGCATCGACGCCCAGTGCTGCCTGGTCGCAATGGGCCGCGGCCGAGCCCCAGCGCACCGAGCCGCTGAGCGTCGAGCGGCTGGAGCGCATTTTCGAGCACAAGTCCTGGTATTACCGCCTCGATGAGGACGGTGACCTCACCGGCCGCTGGGACAACGAGATTTTCACCTTCATGCTGCGCGGCCCGGACAGGGACATTCTCAACATCATGGGCTATATGTGCGAGGACATCCCTATGAGCCGCTTGGAGGAGGCGCGGTTCGCGCTCGAGGAATGGCATCACTCGCATCTGTGGCCAACATGCTTCTGGAGGGAGAACGAGGATGCCGGGCTGACGTTCTCCGTGGGGGCGTCGGTGGCCGTCGACTGGGAGCACGGCGTGACGGATGATCAGCTCGCTCAGCAGATCGACTGCGCCCTGTCGACCTGCATGCAGGCATTCGACGATATGCGCGCCCGCCTGGGGCTCCCGACAGGAATCACCGAGGACGACGGCACCGCCTAATCCTTGATCTCCTGAGCCGCCACTACTGCGGCCACGGCGTCGTAGGCGGCGCGCACCCGCGGCTGCGGATCCGCCCGCAGGTGCGCACCGCCCGACAGCTCCCACACCGGGGGCGCCTCGCCGCCGGCCAGGACCCAGGCGGCCTGCCGGGCGGCGCCATTGGCGACGTACTCCCCCGGCTCGGGCGCATCGACGGGAACGCCCCACACCGCCGGGGCCAGGGCCCGCACGGCCGCCGACCGCCCGCCGCCGCCCACCAGGGAGACGCCGTCGATCTCAACACCCTGGGCGCGCACGGCGTCAATGCAGGCCCCCATGAGGCACAGCAGCCCTTCCACGGCGGCGCGCGCGTAGTTCTCCGGCGTGAGCGACCCCAGAGTCATACCGGCGAGCACGCCGGTGGCCCCGGGCAGGTTCGGGGTGCGCTCACCCTCGAGGTAGGGCACGTGGATCAGGCCGCCGGCCCCGGGTTCGGCCGCGAGTGCCAGGGCGTCGAGTTCGTCGTAGTCCACTCCCAGCACCGTCTTGGCCGCATCGAGGACCCGCGCCCCGTTGAGAGTGCAGGCCAGCGGCAGGTAGGCGCCGGTGGCGTCGGCGAATCCGGTGACCAGCCCGGAGGCGTCGTGGGTGGGCGTGGCCGACACTGCGGCCACGACCCCGCTGGTGCCCAAGGACACGCTCGTCTGCCCGGGGCGCAGGCCCAGCCCCAGGGCGGCCCCGGCGTTGTCGCCGCAGCCGGGCCCCAGGACGAGGTGGGACAGGTCGCGCCCCTCCACATCCGCGCCCCCGCGGGCGGCCGCCTCCTGGAGGCCGGCCACGCGGGGCAGGATGATTCCGGCGGCCTCCTCCTGGCTGCGGCGCAAGGCCAGGGCCAGGAGATCCCGCCGGTAGGCGTTGGCCACGGAGTCGAAGTAGCCGGTGCCCGAGGCGTCGGAGCGGTCGGTGACCAGTGCGGTAAGACTAGTGGCCCCCGATAGGCGCCAGGTGAGCCAGTCGTGGGGCAGGCAGACGGCGGCTATGCGGGAGGCGGCCTCGGGCTCGTGGTCCGCCAGCCACCGCAGTTTCGCAACGGTCAGGGACGCCACCGGCACCGAGCCAACGGCCTCGGCCCAGGCCGCCCGGCCCGCCGCCGGCGGGTCGGTGCCGGGCGCGCTCGATTCCTCACCGGCGGCCCGGCCGGTGCTCTGGGCGGCGGCTCCGAGCTCGCCGATGAGTTCACGGGCGGCCTCGGCGCTGCGGGTGTCATTCCACAGCAGGGCCGGGCGGATGACTCGGCCCTTCGCGTCGAGAACGACCATGCCGTGTTGTTGACCGCCCACGGACAGGGCGGAGACGTCGTCGAGTCCGCCGACGGCGTCAATGGCCTCATTGAGCGCAGTCCACCAATGCTCGGGGTGAACCTCGGTGCCCTCGGGGTGTGCTGCTCGGGCCTGGCGGATGAGCGCGCCGGTGTCGGCGTCGCGGATAACGATCTTGCAGGACTGCGTCGAGGAGTCGACGCCGGCTACGAGGGTCACGGGTTCTCTCCTTCCTGTCGCCCCTGTCGGCACCTCAGCCAATGAGGTGCTGGACCGCCTCGCGGTATTCCCTCCACGCGGCGCCACTATGAGCCGAGCCCGGATACTCGACCGCCTTGCCCCCGCACCCCTCTGCGTCCAGCCGATCGCGCACCGTCTCATTAACGATGCGCCCGCACGTATTGGGGCAAGTCCCACGTGCGAACATCCACGACCCTCATTCCGGCGGCATGCGCAGCAGCTATTCCGCCCTCGGTGTCCTCGAAGACCAGGCACCGATCTGTTTCAACCGCCATGCGCTCGGCCGCCAGCAGGAACGCATCGGGAAACGGTTTGGGCCGTAATCCATCATCCGCAGTGATGATCACCGAGAATAGTGGAGCGATTCCCGCGCCCTCGAGCGTCGCATGAACAGTTCTCGCATCGCCATTAGACGCGACCGCCATATGGCTCGCGTCCCCGAAGCCTTCAGCGATGGAACTGACAGGATCGAACGGCGCCAGCGTCCGCGCCTCCTCGAGAAAATATGGCCGAAATGAAACAAAACCGTATTCTGTGGTTTAGTAGTCTGGAAATCATGTGCCACCCCCTGTAGAATACCTGCATGCAAGTGGATGTGACGCAGAAGGAACACGATGTTCTTTTGAGGTGGAAGAAGCGCAGTGACACTCTTGTTCTAGTGAGGCTGAAGGCGGAGGCGGTTCTTTATGCTTCGCACGGCGTTGACGTGGACATCATCGCGAAGATGGTTGACCGCACCGGAAGAACCGTGCGGGAGTGGCTGGCGGACTGGCGGCGGACCAGGCTGCATTCGGTGGTGACTGGTCATGCCGGCAATGAGAACGCCGCGAAACTCACCCGTGTCCAAAAGGAACAGCTCAAGGAAGTCCTGAGCCTGCCACCATCGCAGTCCGGCATCAGAGCTGACTTCTGGGACGTGCCCGCCCTAC
>ERZ773099.1551-NODE-1551-length-16877-cov-3.326893_pt1 | contig 16877 bp, 15 predicted proteins | sample MGYA00511120_ERZ773099 | MGnify/ENA primary metagenome ERZ773099 (study PRJEB29015, sample SAMEA2738012) | human oral metagenome | biome: human oral; feature: human-associated habitat; material: dental | place: China | collected 2104 ...
GCGTACACGGTTCTGGGCCTGCTGACCTTCGGCCTTGCCCCCCTGTCCTGGTTTCTGGTGCGCGACATGCCGCAGGATCTGGCCCTTTTTCCCGACGGCAGACGCCACCAGCCCTGGGTTTCCAAAAAACACAGGACACCGGCGGTTTCTTTTTCCGGCATGGTGCGCATGCCCGCGGGCTACTTCATGGGCCTGGCCTTCGGCCTGACAGTGATGGTGGGCACGTCTGTCATGAGCCAGATGAAGCCGCGGTTTTCCGATCTGGGGCTGGAGGCCTATCCGGCCATGCTGCTGGCCTGTGCTGCGGCCCTGTGCGCGGCGGTGGGCAAATATCTCTGGGGCTGGGTGTGCGACCGCTTTACGCCGCTCATGGCCATGCGCCTGGTCATGCTTGGCTGCATGCTGGGTATGGGGCTGGGGTTTCTGCCGTCCGGCATCTGGAGCATGGGCCTGTTCAGCATTGTCTTCGGCGTGTGTGTGGGGGGAGTGTGGACAGTGCTGCCCACGGTGGTGGCCTATTATTTCGGCTCCGAAAATTTTTTGCCCGCCTACAAGTTCATGTCTGTCTTCATTCTGCTGCGCAGCGCGGGCTATCCCGTTCTGGGCTGCTCCCATGACCTGACCGGGGGGTACGGCGCGGCGGATCTGTTTTTTCTGGGGTTGCTGGCGCTGTCTCTCGTGCTGAGCTTCTTTTTGCGTGAGGGGCGGGCTGCCGAAGGCCAGATACACCACCACCATTTGTAGGCGGTTTGCGGCTGCCCCGCGCGTGCCGGAGGGGGCATTGTCCGGATTCGGGGGTCAATCCGCGTCTTTCTGTCCGTCCTTCCACCACCATTGCGCGCGTCGGCAGAGCAGGTCAACATCGCCAGCCGCCGCCAGATTGAGCATGTTGCGGTACTGGCGTACGGCCTCGTGGCTGTGGGTATTGGCCTCAAACAGGTCGGCAAAGAGCCGCGCGTCCTCGGTGAGCATTTTGCCGGCCGCGTGCAGGCGCCGCCGGAAGGACGGCGTGAGAAAGGGCAGAAGATCGTCCTCTCCGGCCAGCATGGCAAAATAGGTCAGGTTGGTGATGAAGTTCATGTTCTGGATGCGGGCCATGGCCTTGTCGTGCGTTGCGGCGTCAGAGTGAAAGACCCGGCAGCCCAGAAGCGTGAAAAAGTTTTCGGTCAGGGCCAGATGGCGTTTTTCGGCCCGCGCGCCGGGCACAATGACCACAGGTCTGTCCGCGGTTGTCTCTGCCTGCGGGCCGAACAGGGGGTGGCTGCCGACCACGGCCCCGGGCCAGGCTTTTTCCATCTGGCGCAGCGGGCCTTCCTTGACCGAGGTGATATCGGCCAGAACCGCGGTGCGCGGCAGAAAAGGGCAGACCTGAAGGGCAACCTGCTCCAGCACCGGCGCGGGCACGCAGAGCAGGGCCAGTTCCACGCCAGCGCAGGCCCGGGCCAGAGTCTCGGGGGTGAGTTCCGTATCCACCCCCCGCACGTCCAGGCCCGCGCCCCGCGCCTGAGAAAGCAGCATGTCGCCCATGCGCCCGCGCGCGCCGACAATGAGCGTGGTCGAAGGCAGATCTTTGCATGCGCCCGCGCGCGCGGTGTTCAGCATGTCAGTTTTTCCCATACCTGCCAGAAGTGGGGAAAGGACTTGCCCACCACAGCGGGATCGTCCAGCAGGGCCCGCACGCGCGTCCCACAGCCGCGCAGGTCCAGCAGCGCCAGGGACATAGCGATGCGGTGGTCATTATGGGCGCTCAGGCCCGCGCCCGGCGCGAGCGCCGGAGTTTTTCGGGCGTCACCGTGGATGACCAGCCCGTCGGGCAACTGTTCCACCGCCACACCGAGCTTGGCCAGTTCGGCAGCCGGTGCGGCAATGCGGTCGGACTCCTTGTGGCGCAGGTGCGTGGCATTGGTGATGCGCGTACTGCCCTGGGCAAAGGCGGCCAGCACGGCGACAGTGGGCACAAGGTCCGGGCAGTTGCCCATGTCCAGATCCGCGCCGTGCAGGGCGGAGGGGCGGACAGTCACCGAGCGGGGCTCCACGGACAGATCGGCGCCCATTTTTTGCAGAATGTCCAGCATGCTCCTGTCGCCCTGCAGGGAGTCGGCGCGCAGGTTTTCCACACATACCGGACGCGGGCCCAGGGCTCCTGCGGCCAGCAGGTACGACGCGCCGGACCAGTCGCCCTCCACGCTGTGGTCGCCGGCGCGGTATACGCCGGGACGGACGCCGATGCGCACGCAGCCCGGTGTTGCCTCGGCCAGTGAGCGCCATGCGCTGACGGCATTCCAGGGGCCGAGGGGATGGGGCCGTGTTTCCACCAGAAAGTCCAGGCCGAAATCTTCAAGGCATTGCAGGGTCAGGCCCACATAGGGCCAGGACACGGTCTTGCGCCCCCCCAGCGTTATCCGCAGGGGCTGGGCTGCCAGCGGGGCAGCCAGCAGCAGGCCGGAAAAATACTGGCTTGAAATATCCATGCCCAGTTCCAGCTCGCCCCCGCACAAACCGGGGTTCAGGCCGTATGCCTCCAGCACAAGGGGGGGGCAGTTGTCCTGCCCTTCAAAGTGCAGGCGTGCGCCCAGAGTGCGGAGAGCGGGCACAAGGTCGCCCAGGGGCCTCTGGTGCATGCGTCCTGTGCCGTGAATGCGGAAAAAACCCTGTCCGGCGGCAAGCACGGCAGTCAGCAGGCGGCAGGTGGTGCCCGATTCCTCCACATTGCAGTCCAGAGGCTCTGCGCGTGTGCCGCCGCGGGGCTGGCCTTTCATGCCCGTGACCCGCCAGCCGCCGGAGGCGTCCGGACTTGCGGACAGGGGCTCCATCTGCGCTCCGGCGGCGCAGAGCAGGGCGCGCGTGCGCTCCAAATCCCGGCTTTCCAGAGTGTGGGTAATGCAGGATATGCCGTCGGCCAGAGCCGCTGCCAGCAGATACCTGTGAGAGACGGACTTGGACGGCGGCGCCGGGACGTGTACGCAGGGCAGGGTGTTCATGCTTCTTCCCGTGAAAGGTCGTGTTCCGGTTCGGGCCGGTCGAGTTGCGGCCCTGTGGGGTAGCTGCCCAGAATGCGCATGTGTGTGCAGAGGCTGCGCAGTTCCTGCACCAGCGAAGCGCGCTCCGGTCTTTCCAGATCGTCTTCCACATCGGCGAAAAAGACGTAGCTCCAGCGGTGGCCGTGCAGGGGGCGGGATTCCAGCTTGCGCATGTTGACGCCGTGCTGCGCCAGCAGGTTGAGCACCCGGACCAGAGCCCCTGCCTTGTCCGGCGTGGTGAACAGCAGGGATGTCTTGTCCGCTCCGGTATGGCCCGGCTGCGGAACACAGGGCGCGCGGCCCTCTCTGGGACCGATGATGACAAAGCGCGTCCAGTTGTCCGGCTCGTCTTCCGTGCGGCGGGCCAGAATGCCCAGCCCCGCCGGACGGGCCAGCCTGCTGTGGCCGATGGCGGCCGCATCTTCCTGCTCCGCCGCCAGCCGGGCCGCCCGCGCCGTGGATTCCACCGGCGTCAGCACGGCTCCGGGCAGGTGCGCGCGCAGCCAGTTGGCGCACTGGGCCAGAGGCTGCGGGTGGGAATAGACCGTGCGCACATGGGTCAGGGAGGGAGCGCGGCTCAACAGGCAGTGGGTAATGCGTGAAAAAAGCTCAGCCTGGATGCGCACATCGTGGGAGAAAAAAAGGTCGAAACTGGTTCCCACGCTGCCCTGAAGGGAATTTTCCACAGGAACCACGCCCAGTTCGCAGCGGCCGGAAGCCACTTCTTCAAAAACCTGGGCCAGATCGTTGCAGGGGTGAAAACCGGCGGCATGACCCAGATAATCCACTGCGGCCATGTGGGAAAAAGTGCCTTCCGGGCCGAGGTAGGCCACATTCTGCGGGCCTTGCAGCGCGCGGGAAGAAGAAAGGATTTCGCGCCAGACGGCCCGCAGATGTTCTTCGGGCAGAGGCCCCGGATTCCGGGCGGCCAGACTGTCCAGGACTTCCTTTTCGCGCAGGGGCTTGAAAATGCTTCCCGCATCATGCTTTTTGGCCTGCCCCACCTCAAGGCTCAGGGCGGCGCGCTGGTTGAGAAGCGTCAACAGGTTCTGGTCCACACCATCGATTTTCTGGCGCAGGGCGTCCAGAGAATTTTCCGTAGGAGAGGAGTGCGGGGCGCTTTTCACGCTAGTCCTCCCGGATGTCTTCGCTGATGCGCATGCCGAAATGGCGTCCGGCCTGATCCAGGCGGCAGAGAATCGTGTCTCCGGCTTTCAGCGCCACCACGCTCACCGGCTCGCCTTCCGGTGTCGTCAGGCGGATGGTTTCCGCGTTTTGCAGAAAAACAGCGCCGGAACGTGTGCCTTCCGCAGTCTGCACCTGGGCTTCCACCAGCAGCATGGGGCGCACTTCAATCTTGACCCTGCCCAGGGTGGCCGCCTGCGTTTGGCCGTTTGCGTCCACAATCAGGACTTCCTGCCCCGCATGCAGTTCGCCGAGGTATGCCGTGCGGTCGCCGGGCAGGCGCACATAGGCGTGCACAGCTCCGGCGTTGACCCGGAAAGGACGGGCCGCAACATACTCGTTGGGCTCGGTTTCCGCATGCACCAGAAAGGTGAAGGCGCTGGAATTGCCCACCAGCATGCCCTGCCCCTTGTGCAGCAGGGAAAGGGTGTCCGCGCAGACGCGGTGGCCCAGGCCTGCGGCCTCCACGCGGGTGATGGTGGCGGGCAGCAGATCCTCCCTGCCCCCGGAAAGCTTGCAGCAGGCCACCACCTCCTTGAGGATGGTCGCGGCTTCGCCGGGCAGGACGATACCGGCAACGCCCCTTTCCAGAATGCCGGCCGCCAGGCGGGCTTCCTGCAGATTGGCGGCCTCCGCCAGCACGGCATCGCTTTGGGCCAGCAGGTTTTCCACGGGGATGACTTCCCAGCCGCGCGCCAGAATGGCATGCTCGCCCGCGCGCAGCCGGGCCAGAAAATCCTCCTCGTCGGCCTTGGTTTGCAGGCTGACCAGCGGGGCATCGTCCGCGGCCCAGACCTGGCAGCGGGCCAGACCCTTGACCCCTTCCACATTTTTGGCGGGCACGATGAGGCCGTCCACGCCCGACTCCAGAGCCAGGGTTACCTGTCCCTTGTCAAAGGGCACACAGCGAAAGTAGATGCAGGGCATGTCTATTCCTCCACCATGCGCACGGCCTGTTCCACTGTGGCGCCTTCGTGCACGATGGCGCGCAGGGCCTTGACCAGGGCCACGCGGTTGGGATGCTGGAACACATTGCGCCCGACGGAAATGCCCGCGCCTCCGGCCATGACCGAATCGTGCACCATCTGGAGAATCTGGCGCGTGGAATTCATGAACTCGCCACCGGCAATGACCACAGGCACGCAGCAGGCCGCCACCACATCGGCGAAACTGTCCACAGTCCCGGAATAGGGCACCTTGACAATGTCGGCCCCCAGTTCCACGCCCACGCGGGCGCAGTGGGCCACCACATCCTTGGCGTACGGATCGGAAATCTGCGGACCGCGCGCGTACATCATGGCCAGCAGGGGAATGCCCCAGTTGTCGCAGGCTTCCGCCACCCGGCCCAGATCCGCCAGCATGAGGCGCTCGTGGGGATCGCCCAGGTTGACGTGAACAGACACGCAGTCCGCGCCGTGCTTGAGGGCTTCCTCCACGGTGCCCACCAGGGTTTTTGTGTTGCCCGTGGGTGACATGGCCGTGGAGGCCGAAAGGTGGATGATGAGGCCGATGTCGCTGCCCGCGTTGCGGTGGCCGCAACGTACCAGGCCCTTGTGCATGAGCACGGCGTCAGCGCCGCCGCAGGACATGTCGTTGACGGCTTCCCGCATGTCGACAAGCCCTTCCACCGCGCCGATGGTGACCCCGTGATCCATGGGGACAATGATGGTGCGGCCGTTGCTGCGGTTGATGATGCGTTCCAGACGGATTTTCTTTCCAAGATACATGACCGGCTCCTTGCGGCTGTGTGGCCGCGCGTGCGGCAGCCCGAAACAGAAAAGGGCCGCCGGCAAGCGCCTGCGGCCCAATGGACTTCTTTGTGTTGGTGCACGTCAGCGAAGTCCCCGACCACAGGCGCCGGAAAAATAATAGAACCAGCCAAAGAGGCTGTTCGTGGCGTTGTGGGCGAAGACTGTCTGGTACATTGCACTTTCCTTTACTTCTTGTAATTTTACACATCCTTCAGAAAACTGTCAACAAGAATTTGGGGGCAGTAGTCCTCCCGGCTCCGGCAGAAAGAAATTTTCCGGATTGCGTCACAGGGCTCTTTGTCGCCGCTGTTTCGGGCGTAGATTTTTGCGGGAGCGCCCTTGACAGGTGCGGACGGAAGCCGCTACAATGAATGTCAACATTAAACTTTTAACAAGTTTTGTTTTCTGATTTCCTCCCGGTCGGCGTCCTCCGCCGGGGCAGAACCGCAACATGCGGCAGACTCCGGCACAACGGCGGACGCCTCCCCAACCTTCAAAAGACGCGAAGGAGAGGCATGCCATGAGTGGAACAAAAAGTGTCAGCCTGCCGACCCAGATGGCCATAGGCCTGTTTCTGGGCGTGCTTTGCGGCGTTGCTGCCCAGAAATTCGGCTGGGATCCGCAGTGGTTCAAGCCCCTGGGGCAACTTTTCATCAATCTTGTGCGCATGGTGGTTGTGCCGCTGGTTCTGGTAACGCTCATTTCCGGTGCAGCCAGCGTGGGAGACGTGAGCCGTCTCGGCCGGGTGGCGGGCAAGACCCTGGTGTATTATTTTGTCACCACTGCCGTGGCCATTATCATCGGCCTTATCCTGGCCAACATCGTCCAGCCGGGGCTGGGACTCAATCTTTCCATGGAAAATCTCAAGGCCAGGGAAGTTGTGCCCCCCGCCCTTTCGCAGGTTCTTCTGAACATTGTGCCCATCAATCCTGTGGAAGCCCTGAGCAAGGGCAACATGCTGCAAATCATCTTCTTTGCCGTTCTGCTGGGTTTTTCCATCAGCTATTGCGGAGAAAAGGCCCGCACCGTGATTTCCTTTTTTGACGGCATGTCGGAAGTGATGATCCGCGTGACCACCATCGTCATGATCTACGCTCCTGTGGGCGTGTTCGGGCTGATGGCCTTTACCGTGGCCTCGCACGGCCTGGGGGTGCTGCTGCCGCTGATCAAGCTGGTGGGGGTCATGTATGCGGCCTGCCTTTTGCAAATTCTTCTGGTGTACTTTCCTCTGGTGCGCTGGAGCGGCCTTGCGCCAGGCTCTTTCATGCGCGGGCTCAGTGAGCCTTTGCTCATTGCCTTCACCACCTGCTCCAGCGCCGCGGCCCTGTCGTCCAACCTGCTGAGCGTGCGCAAGCTCGGAGCCTCGCGCAGCGTTGCAACATTCTCCATTCCCCTGGGCAATACCATCAATATGGACGGTGCAGCCATCTACATGGGCATCACGGCCATTTTCGCCGCGGAGGTTTACGGAATCCCCATGCCGCTGGGCACGCAGGTTACAGTGGTTCTCATGGCCCTGCTTGCCTCCATCGGCTCCATGGGCGTGCCCGGAGCGGCCCTGATCATGATGACCATGGTTTTCACCCAGGTGGGCATTCCGCTGGAAGCCATTGCCCTGGTGGCCGGCATAGACCGGATCATGGACATGGCGCGCACCACCATCAACGTCCTTGGTGACGCCACGGGCGCCATCTTTGTGTCACGGCTGGAAAACGAATTGTCGCCCGCGCAGGACGAAAATTCCGAAAAGTGAGCCCTGGTCATGAAGGAAAAAACAGCGGGCATTCTCGGCGGCATGGGACCGGAGGCGACCATTGACCTCATGCGACGGATTCTGGCGGCGACAGAGGCGCAGGACGATGCGGATCATGTGCACTGCATTGTGGACAACAATCCCAAAATTCCCTCGCGCATCAAGGCCCTGATCGAAAAAACCGGAGAAAGCCCCGCTCCCTGCCTTGCGGACATGGCGCGCGGCCTGGAGGCCTGGGGGGCGGACTTTCTGTGCATCCCCTGCAATACGGCGCACCACTATTATCCCGATGTGCAGAAGGCGGTGCGCATTCCGGTGCTGAACATGATCGAACTCACCGCGCAGGCCGCCGCCCGTCTCGTCCCCGGAGGGCTTGTGGGCATTGCGGCATCACCTGCGGTGCGTCTGACCGCCCTGTACGACAAACCGTGCGCGGCGCACGGCCTGCGCGTGCTTTACGCCGATGCGGCCAACGAGGAAAATCTGTTGCGCGTCATACGGCAGGTCAAGGCGGGCAATACCGGGGCCGAAGTGTCCGCCGCTTTCGGGCTCAGCCTCAGGCACCTGGCGGAACAGGGCGCGGATGTGCTGGTGGTTGCCTGTACCGAACTGGGCATTCTGGACGTTCCGGACGGCCTCCGTGTGCTGGACGCGGCCCAGGTGCTCGCGCAGGGCGTGGTGGATATGGCAAAGGGGCGCATGCCCCGAGGCTGTTGACAAAGTCGGCAGCCCCAAAAATTGCGAGCAGGTCGCGGCTTGGCCGCGCCGTAACGCGAAGCAATTTTTGTGCATTTTTCGGCAAGCCGCATTGCGGCTTGGACGATGCAAACCCTGCGTAGTGGGGTTTGCCGTCAATCCGGCGCGCATGAATCTGGCCTGAAGAACAACAAATCAAAAGGAGAAACAGATATGAATTTGAGCAGGTTCCCCCGCAGGGGGTATGTGAAAGAGCCCACCCCCGTGGAGTTTTTGCCCGCTTTCAGCAAAGCCCTGGGGGCCGGGGTGGACATATGGATCAAGCGCGATGACCTGCTGCCGGGAACCAGCGGCGGCAACAAAACCCGCAAGCTGGACTTTTCCATTGCCGATGCCCTGGCCTGCGGCGCGGACACCATCATTACCTGCGGCGCGGTGCAGTCCAACCACTGCCGCCTGACCCTGGCCTGGGCGGTCAAGGAAGGCCTGGACTGCCATCTGGTTCTGGAGGAGCGCGTTCCGGGCAGCTACAAGCCGGAGGCGTCCGGCAACAATTTTCTGTATCAGCTTCTTGGAGTGAAGAGCATTACCGTGGTGCCCGGCGGCAGCCCCATGATGCAGGAAATGGGAAAACTGGCCGACAGCCTCCGCCAGCAGGGCCGCAAGCCGTACATTGTGCCCGGCGGCGCTTCCAACGCGGTGGGCGCGCTGGGCTATGTGCAGTGCGCTCAGGAAGTCATGCAGCAGATGTTCGCGCAGAACCTGTCCTTTGACCACATGGTGGTGCCCAGCGGCAGCGCCGGAACCCACGCGGGATTTCTGCTGGGAATGCTGGCCTGCCACATGGATATTCCGGTCACGGGTATCGGCGTGAACCGGAAGAAACCCGTGCAGGAAGAGGCCGTGTACACGCTCATGCGCGAAACTGCAGCTCTGGTCGGGGTGGACATGGACATTCCGCGCAGTGCCGTGGTGGCCTATGACGATTATGTGGGGCCGGGCTATTCCCTGCCCACGGACGCCATGGTGGAGGCGGTCACGCTGCTGGCCCGCACAGAAGGCATTCTGCTGGATCCGGTGTATTCGGGCAAGGCCATGGCGGGCCTCATGGACCTCGCGCGCAAAGGTCATTTTGAAAAGGGATCGCGGGTGCTCTTTCTGCACACCGGCGGCTCGCCTGCCCTGTACGCCTATCAGGACACGTTTCGCGCGGCCTGGGGAAAATAACTGCCCCAGTGGGCAGGAGCCGATTGTTTGCATTGACCCATGCCTTGTGCACGGCTCCTGACCATGGGCAGTGCTGATTGTTTGTGCATCGGGCGGCAGGAGTGTTTTCTGCCTTGGGAGAGTTCTCTTGCCGCCCTTCTGCGATGAAAGACGCTTGCCAGTGCGTCCGGAAGGTGGACTCTGGCATGAACCGCAGGGAGGTAGTGCATGAAAAACGAAACATTGCGTATGCATGGAGGCGCATGGGGTGGACTGATTCCTCTGGTTATTCTGATTACAGGACTTGTCTGGCTTTCTGTCGAAGGCCGTGGCGGCACGAAACCTTTCTGGGCTTGTGCCTGGCTGGCCCTTGCCGTGGGGCTTTTCTGCGCGCGCGACAAGAAGGAATATTGTGAAGCGGCCATGCGCGGCATGGCTGACAAGACAGGCATCGTCATCGTGACGGCATGGTTGTTTGCCGGTGTTTTTGGCAAGCTTATGGCTGCAGGTGGTCTCGTCAACGGGCTTTTATGGATAGGAATGAGCACGGGAGCCCACGGGGCTGTATTCACTCTGTGTGTTTTTCTGGCGGCCATGCTTTTTTCCATGGGCACGGGCACCAGCACAGGAACATGCATAGCTTTGACGCCCGTACTCTATCCGGCCGGGTATTTTCTTGGCTCCGATCCGGTCATGCTCGGGCTGGCCATTCTGTCCGGTGCGGCCTTCGGGGACAATCTCGCTCCCATTTCCGACACGACCATTGTTTCGGCCTATACGCAGGGGGCGAGCATGCGTGATGTTGTGCGTTCCCGGTTTCCGCTGTCCATGAGTGCCGCTGTCCTGGCTGGTGCTGTTTTTCTTCTCTTCGGCGGGGGCAGCGGAGCAAGCACCCTGCCTGAAATACAGGCAGATCTGAATCCTTTGGGTGCGTTCATGCTGGCGGCGCTGGTTGTTGTGGTGGCAGCGGCCTTGCGCGGGCGCCATATCATTGAGGCGCTGATTTACGGCAATCTGTCCGGAGCGTTGATCGGTTTCTGTACAGGGTTGCTCAAGCCTGCGGATCTTTTTTCTGTTCCCGCCAAGGCGGGCGGATCCACGGGCATCATCCAGGCGGGTATTGACGGCGTTGTGGGTGCCATTATTTTTGCCGTTCTCATTCTGGCCGTGACGCAGGTTCTTGTGGAATGCGGCGTCATGGGGAAAATTCTTGACTTCGCGCACAAAAGTGTGGTGACCACAGTGCGGCAGGCCGAACTCTTCATTGTCGGCGTGACGATTGCCGCGTCCATACCCATCTCTGCCAACGCTCCGGCCGAACTTTTGGTGGGGCCGAGCCTGGTGCGCCCCATAGGTGAAAAATTTCGTCTGGCCCCCGCGCGCAGAGCCAACCTCATGGACTGCGCAGTGTGCACCATCTTTTTTCTTTTGCCGTGGCATATTGTTGTGGCCGCTTGGTACGCAGCTTTGAACTCCGCTGCGGAGAGTTATGGCATACCGGCTCCCCCCATCAGCGCCGCGCTCTATAACCCCTATTCCTGGGCCTTGCTGGGGGTATTGCTCTTTTCTGTCATGACAGGATGGAATCGCCGGTTTGCCGACCCTGAGGAAATGCCTGCCGAGACAAAAGTGCAGGCTTGAGGCTTCTGCTTCCGGCAACAAGATTGTCCGGAGCCGTGAATTGGATTCCAAGACGGGCAAGGCCCGGATATGCAAACAGTCCGGGTCTTGCCCATTACTGACAGAAAGCGGCGGGATCTGGTCGGGTTGCGTCCGCAACAACGCGGTCGGCCTTGTCTGTCCGTTTCAGCCTTGTCGGCATCGCCTGCCGGGCAGGCCGTTGACTTTGGCCGGTTCCGGGTCTACCTCAAGGAGCAAAAAGCGGAGGTTGTGTCCTTTTGCATCAGGTTCAGACCTATGCCGAACAGGCCATCAGTTATATCAAGCAATGCCTGCTCGACGGCACTCTTGCTCCCGGCGACCCTGTCCGCGAGGTGGAGATTGCCGAGCACCTCGGCATCAGTCGGGGGCCGGTGCGCGAAGCCTTGCAGTCCTTGCAGCAGCAGGGACTGGTGACGGGTGTGCCGCAAAAGGCGCGCTTTATCCGCCATCTGACGCCCAAGGAAATTGAGGACAGTTATTGTTTGGGCGGGACCCTGGAGGGGGCGTGCATCGTACAGTCTCTGGCATTGTGGGACGAGGCGGCCCTGGCCGGACTGGAAGAAATTTTGCACGAGATGGAACGCCAGAGCCGCACGGCCAGAGGGCTCTCGGAGATGAGCGATATTGACGAGGCCTTCCACAATGCCCTGCTGTCGCGTTGCGACAACAGGCTGATGGTCAACACCGCGCGCAATTCCTGCGCGCATCTTTCCAAATTTCTGTACTACAACTGCTGGAATACCCTTTTTTCGCCGCAGGAATTTCATGAGCGGCATTGCGTGATTTTCAGGGCGGTGTGCAGCAAAAACCCGCAACGTATCGAGGCCACCCTGCGGGAACACTATGCCGAGTCGGGACGCCGCCTTGGCAAGGTCTGTGGCCTGCGCAAGGAATAAAAGGCCGCCGGGCCATATTCTGCCATGGTCCCGCATGTGTGGCGTGCTCTGCCGCGCGGTTTTGCCTCCGGCGGGTCAATCCAGATTGAGGATGACGGAAAACGCCTTGAAAAACACCGTGACCTTTTGCCCTGGGGTCAGGTTCAGCGGTTCTTCCCGGTTTTTGCCGTGCAGGGCGCACACCTGGCTGCCGTCGGGCAGGGCCACCAGAATTTCCGCCGCCAGTTCGTCCTCGCGCACCCGTTCCACCACTCCGCTGAAGCAGTTTTCCGCCGGGGGAGATGCGTTGGGGGCAAGCTCTCCTTTCTGAATCAGCACCCAGGGGGCCTTGACGCTGGCATTGACCAGCTTGCCCTCCTCCAGGGCAAGGGCTTTGAAGCTTTCGTCAGTGATCAGGGCGACAACGGGCAGATTGCCCGCAGTGCGCAGCGTCACTTCCACCAGCAGGCCGCTGCCGCGCAGACGCACGATGCGGCCCTGAAAAATATTGCGCGCGCTGGTTTTCATGGGGCGCTCCTTTTGTAATTGCTCGCGCAGCAGGCGCTGGGCTTCCTTGCGGTCGCAGCGCACAATGCCCGCCTGCCCGTGAGCTTCGTTGCGGCCCAGAAAAATGTCGATCACCGGCAGCGGCAGGCCCTGGCGGCTCATTTCCAGCGCCCGGTTGCGGCGCAGGGCGCGGGCGCTCAGCAAAACCGCCGGTATGCCGCAGGCAGCGGCGCACTGATACAGGCAGCGGCGCACATAGCTGGAGTCGCAGCGCAGAAATTCGCCTTCTGCGGGAAAAAGCGCGGGATTTTCCAGCACGCGCAGCAGACGGCGACTCACGGTCAGGGGCAGCGGCACTTCGCGCTGCTGCGCTTCGCCGGTTCCGGGCACACGGACGATGCCCTCCCGCAAATCCAGATGCGCGAACCTGACAGAAAATACCTCCACCAGGCGCAGCCCGGCGTAACGCAGCAGCATGAAAGTAAGCCACATACGCAGGCGCGGCTGTTTTTCGCGGGGCCTTGCGGCTTTTTCCGCATGTTCCCAGAGCCAGGATTCCGCCGCCAGAAGTTCGCTCCGGCTCAGGCCGCCCGCATTCTGCAACAATGCCCTGGAATCGTGGCGCATAAGCCTCTGCCGCAGCCATGCCCGGTCCGAGGAGGAAAGAGTGCGCAAAAGCGCGGCCATGTGTTCGCGATGTCCGTTTTGCTGCATGGTCTTGTACCGTGTCTTTTCCCTGTATACAGAAAAATTCTGCAAAAGCACAATGGTCACGGTTTTTGCAAAAATGAGGACATGTTTGTGGCGGCACGGGGCTAGGGGGTATGCTTTTTTCGGGTGGCTCTGTACCGCCCGTTTTCGCCACAAACCCGCATTTTTGGGAGGTATGCATGAAAAAGAGATTTTTTCCCCGGTTGGTGATGGCCCTGACCTGTGCTCTCCTGCTGCATCTTCCCGCGCACGCGGCGGAAGTGACGGTTTCTGCCGCAGCCAGTCTGACCAATGCCTTTACCGAGCTCAAAAATCTGTTCGAGAAGCAGCACGAAGGGCTGAAGGTCAACGTGAATTTTGCCGCCTCCAATCCGCTGCTCAAGCAGATGCAGGAGGGCGCGCCCGTGGACGTGTTTGCCTCTGCCGATCAGGCCACCATGAACAAGGCCGTGGAGGCCGGGCTGGTGGATGCGGCCACCCGCAAGGATTTTGCCCGCAATACGCTGGTGCTCATCGTGCCCGCCGGATCCGGAAAGCCGGGCAAACTGGCAGACATTTCCTCTCTGGGGCGGATTGCCGTGGGCAATCCCGACTCCGTGCCCGCAGGCCGCTACGCGCGGGAAGCTCTGACCTCCGCCGGACTCTGGGACGGTCTGCAAGCCCGTCTTGTCATGGGCAACAGTGTGCGGCAGGTGCTGGACTATGTGGCCCGCGGCGAGGTAGACGCAGGTTTTGTTTACGGAACCGATGCCAGGCAGATGGCCGACAAGGTTGACGTGGTCATGGTGGTGGAAGGGCATGCGCCCGTGACCTATCCTGTGGCTGTGGCCCGTACCGGCAAGAATGCCGTCATGGGCCAGGCTTTTGTGGACTTTGTGCTCTCGGGTGAGGGGCAGGAAGTTCTGGGCAGGTACGGTTTTGCCAGACCGTGAGGTCTGGTAAAGACTTTTGGGCCTTTGTGTGCCATACTGGCTTGCCGCACGGCCCGCATGCCGCGCGGCAAGCTTTTTCGGGGCGCATCTGCTGTGGAGAATGCTTTCGGGATGCGCCCTTGAAAGGGGGAACGCATGGATCTGGGGGGGCTTTCTGTCTGGAGTCCGCTGGAGCTGTCGGTGCGCGTGGCCGGAGCGGCCACGGCAGTTTCCTTTGTGGCGGCCACGCTCACGGCCCGGCTGCTGGCGCGCAAAAGCGGCCCCATGCCCGCCCTGCTGGACTCCCTCTGCACCCTGCCGCTGGTGTTGCCGCCCACGGTTCTGGGCTATTACCTCATTGTGCTGGTGGGGCGGCGCGGCGTTTTTGGGCAGACGCTGGCGGAATGGGGGATAAACCTGATATTTTCCTGGCAGGGTGCTGTGGTTGCGGCCACAGTGGTGGTTTTTCCGCTTATCTACAAGTCGGCGCGCGCGTCTTTGGAGCAGGTGGATCGCCATCTGGAAGATGCGGCCCGCACTCTCGGCGCTTCGGAGTGGCGCGTGTTTTTCAGCATTTCCCTGCCGCTGGCCTGGAAGGGCATTTTTGCGGGCATCATGCTGGCCTTTGCGCGGGGCATGGGCGAATTCGGGGCCACCCTGATGATTGCGGGCAATATTCCCGGCAAGACGCAAACCCTGGCTCTGGCCATTTACGATGCTTTTCAGGCCGGTGAGGACCACCGCGCCACCCTCCTTGTGCTCATTACCTCGGCAGCCTGTGTGGCCCTGCTTCTGGTGGCGGAATTTCTGATGAAATTCGGAAGGCGGCGGGCGTGATTTCCCTGCGGCTGGTCAAGAATTTTCGCAAAGGCTTGTCCCCCTTCTGTCTGGACGTGGCCTTTGACATCGGCGCGGAGCACAAGAGCGCGGTTTTTTTCGGGCCTTCCGGGTCGGGCAAGAGCCTGACCATGCAGTGTCTGGCAGGGCTGATCCGCCCTGACACGGGGCACATCCGCATCGGCGGCCGCACGCTGTATGACAGCGCCCAAAATGTCTGCGTGCCCGCGCAGCAAAGGCGCATCGGCTACATGTTTCAGGACTATGCGCTTTTTCCGCACCTCAGCCTCCTGCAGAACGTGGCCTATCCGCGCACAGGCCTTTTGCCTTGGCGCGTATCCGGGGCAGAAAGGGACAGGGCGCAAAACATGCTGGAAAGACTGGGCATAGGGGCTCTTGCGGCCAGTTTGCCCGGGCAGATTTCCGGCGGCCAGCGCCAGCGGGCCGCCCTGGCCCGCGCGCTCAATGCGGATCCCCAACTGCTTTTGCTGGACGAGCCTTTTTCCGCTCTGGATCCCCTGTTGCGCGAAAGGCTGCGTGAGGAACTGCAGGAACTTGTCGCCGGGCTGACCATTCCCGCCGTGATCATCAGCCACGATCCCGAAGATGTGGACTGCTTTGCCCGCTGCCTTGTTTTGTACGATCATGGTCGCGCCCGCGTGGTGGCCGATTATGCTGCCCGGCGCGCGGAATTTGTGTCGGCGGGCAAATGCCTGCGCAGCTTGCAGGAAGAAGCGCCCGTGGCGTGACCAGCGGCGGATGGGCTGGCCGTGAGCAGCAGTCCGACCGCCCGCGCGATATTTTGCACAGGCCGGACAGGAAGGGAGTTTCATGAAGGAAATCCATGTTGACAGTATCGCCCGCGTGGTGGCCGATCTGGCGGTGCGCGCCTGTTGCCGCCTGCCCGACAGCGCGGCAGACGCTTTGCGGCGGGCGCGGGAGAGCGAGATTTCGCCCGTGGGCAGGGACATTCTGGACCAGTTGCTGGAAAATGCCTCCATTGCCGCGTCCTCTGCCATCCCGCTCTGTCAGGATACAGGCCTGGCCGTGGTCTTTGCCGAGGTCGGCCAGGACGTGCGCATTGTGGGTGGGGGCTTTGAGGAGGCTGTTCATGAAGGTGTGCGCCGCGGCTATGCGCAAGGCTGTCTGCGCATGTCCTGCGTGGCGGAGCCTCTGTTCGAGCGCCGCAATACCGGGGACAATACTCCGGCAGTCATCCACACCCGCCTTGTGCCCGGCGACAGTCTGCGCCTGCGGTTCGCGCCCAAGGGCGCGGGATCGGAAAACAAGAGCGTGCTCAAAATGCTTGTTCCGGCCGACGGCATGGACGGTGTGCGCAAAGTCGTGCTGGACGCGGTGCTGGCTGCGGGGCCGGACTCCTGCCCGCCTCTGGTGGTGGGCGTGGGCCTGGGGGGAACAATGGAGGTGGCGGCCCTCTGCGCCAAGCGGGCTGCGGCCCGCAGCCTCGAAAGCCGCAATGCCGATCCCCGCTATGCGGCCCTTGAAGACGAACTGCTGGAACTGGTCAACAGGAGCGGCATCGGGCCGCAGGGGCTGGGCGGCCTGACCACGGCCCTCAAGGTGCATGTGGAGTGGGCGCCAGCCCACATCGCCTCGCTGCCTGTGGCCGTCAACATGAATTGTCATGCGGCGCGCCATGCCGAGGCCGTGCTGTAGGCGCGCGGCACGGCGCGGAGGGAATATGGAAGGCTCTAGACCATCAGGTCTTTGTTCTTTGACACCAAAAGCTTGAGGCTGGCGAG
>ERZ773099.1554-NODE-1554-length-16847-cov-4.432944_pt1 | contig 16847 bp, 10 predicted proteins | sample MGYA00511120_ERZ773099 | MGnify/ENA primary metagenome ERZ773099 (study PRJEB29015, sample SAMEA2738012) | human oral metagenome | biome: human oral; feature: human-associated habitat; material: dental | place: China | collected 2104 ...
AACGCATTGGATGAAAAGAGCATTCGCGAGGCCAACGAGGATCTTCGGGATAACCGTGATTTCGCGCCCCTTAAGGAATCAGCGCTGGCCCGGGCGCGGGCGGATTGGCTCATCGGCATGAATCTTTCCCGAGCTTACACGTTGGCGGCGCGGCGGGCTGGGCACGATATGACGCTGCCGGTGGGGCGGGTGAAAACACCGACTTTGGCGCTGGTGGTGCGGCGGGAGCGGGAGATCAAGGCGTTTCATCCGGTGGCCCATTATGTGATTAGGGCAGAATTTCGCCATGCCAATGGGACGTTTACCGCCCTGTGGAAGCCGGTAGAGGAGCAGCCCGGCCTCGACAGTGAGGGCCGACTCGTAGATAAGGGGACGGCGGAGGCAAAATTAGCCGCTTTTGCGGCGGGGGGCGAAGGGAAGATCGTCGCTTACGCGAAGACGCGCAAGGAAGAACCGCCGCGCCTGCCGTTTTCTTTGTCGTCCCTGCAGGTGTTGGCCGGTCGCCGCTTCGGCTACGAGCCTCAGCAGGTGCTGGATACGGCCCAGCAGCTTTACGAGAAAAAATTGACCAGCTATCCCCGCTCGGATTGTGAGTATTTGCCGAAGAACCAGCTCTCCGCCGCAAAAACGATTTTAGCAAATTTGGCGGACGGAGCGGAGCCGCAGCTGGCCGCGTGGGCGAGAGAGGCCGACGATTCCCTGCGCAGCCGGGCCTGGAACGATAAGAAGATCACGGCCCATCACGCCATCATTCCCACTACGGTGCGGGCTGATATGACGAAGATTTCCCCGATGGAGCGGAATATTTATTTCCTCATTGCCCAGGCGTATTTGGCGCAGTTCTATCCGGCTCAGGTCTATGATCAGACGAAGGTGGGCGTTCTCTACGCTGACGAAAATTTTTCCGCCAGCGGACGCGTGGTGCAGGCCATGGGGTGGAAGGCGCTCTATGGAGGAAAGAACGCCGATCAGGGGGATAAGGAAGAGGAAAAAGAGGAGGGGACGGTCTCCCTTCCTGCTATGAGAAAAGGAGATGCGGTGGCGTACGGCGGGGGGCGCATGGAAGAAAAGCAGACAAAGCCGCCCCAGTGCTTTACCCCGGCGACGCTTTTAGCGGCTATGAAGGATATTCATAAGTACGTCAAAGATGCCGAAGCGAAGAAACGCCTTCGCGCCGTCAGCGGTATCGGCACCGAGGCAACCCGGGCGGCGATCATCGACGATCTGATTCGGCGGCAGTTTTTGAAAGCGCAGGGAAAGAAAAAACAGCTCATTCCCCAGCCTTCCGCAGAACTTCTCATTGACGCTCTGCCGGATGACATGACGTATCCCGATAAAACGGCTGTCTGGGAGGATGAACTTCATGCCATGGCGGCGGGAGAGGGAGATATGGTGGACTTCCTTGCTGAACAGGTGGAGTTTGCCCGCCGTCTCTGCGGGATGGCCTTGGGGACGACGATGAAAACGACGGGGGCGTATCCCTGCCCACGTTGTCATCAGGGTGTTTTAGTCAAACGCCACGGAAAGAAGGGGGATTTCTGGGGCTGTACGAATTTCCCCCGCTGCCGCATGACCTGTGACGATCAAGAAGGACAACCGGATTTAGCGGGTGCGGCGCACCGATACGCTTGGTTGATGGGCGCAGGCACGGCGGAGGGAGATGAGGCCGCGCTGGATGTAGGGCCGAAAAAGGCAGGCGACCCATCACGGCAAGACACGGCTGTCATCGGACGGCAGCGGGCACCGGAAGTCGGTGAGGGGGCTATCGCGGCCGATGATGCGCCGCCCCTGAGCGAAGAAGAGATGGCGGCTTTCATGGCGGCGTATCGGCCGGAGATGTCGGCCCGATCTTTGCTGGCGCAGACCGCATCGCGCCGTTCCTATGACAATGGGCCGAAACCTTCGGCGGCGGCTCTGGAAGATATGCCACAAAATGCGCCGCTGAGTGAATATCTTTGTCCTGCATGTCACGTGGGGCACCTGCGCCTCGTGCAGGGACGCAACGGAAATTTTTGGGGCTGTTCTCATTATCCTCAGTGTACGGCGACCTATGACGATCGAGAGGGAAATCCTGCCTTTTGAGACGAGATGTTCACCTTGGGGAACGAGGTGAGTTGTGCAATTAAGTAACAGATAAAAGGAAAACGTGGTTGAATTATTTCTAATAATATTTAAAATAAAGCAGGAGATATCCCGTTGATTATCGAAATACTTTATCGCATGCCGTGATGGTATTTTTGCCGGGGCGGTCAGTATGATGATCTATGGGGTGATAGAATAATGAAGTTGCGGATGAAAATGCTGGTTTGGATCGGGACGCCGGTGGTGGTGATTTTTATCGCCATGAGCCTTTTCGTTTATTGGGAAGCGAGCCGGATGATTGAGACGGCGACGCAGCGCGAAATGCAGGCACAGGCGGCGTTCTATGCCGAAGAGATCCATCGGGTTGTCGACGGACAGAAGGGGATTCTGGAAGGAGCCACGCAGGCCTGGTCGGAACAAACGCCTACCGGTGAAACATTTTTACCGGTGGCGAAGGAGTTTGCCGAACGGCCAGAGATCGACGCGTTCTTTATCGGGTATCCTGACGGTCTGTTTGTTGACAGCCGTGAAGGGATTGTACCAAAGTCGGAGTTTGACGCGACGACACGGGATTGGTATAAATCGGCGGTGCAGCACAGCGGCGTGCAGATTTCTGAGGTCTATGAGGATAAGTTTCAGAAGATCAAAGTGGTCACGCTCAGTGAAGCGATGAAAAGGGGAGGCGCGCTGCAAGGAGTCGTTGCCTTCGACGTTCTTTTCGCCGATGTGGAGAAACGGCTGGCGGAGATTAAGATTCGCGATACGGGCGCGGCGGTTCTCATTGATAAGGCGGGGCGCTTTCTCTACCACAGCAGCCTGACTTTGGACGATAATATTCGCAGCCAGATGGGCAGTGCTGCGGACCGGTTTTTGGGGACGGAGCCGGTATTCTTTAAGGCGGATTATCAGAATGTCGAAAAATATTATGTGGTTCATCCCATTGGTGATACAGGATGGAATCTCATCTTGGCGGTGCCGAAGGATGAGGTTTTCGCCGATGTTGATCGGCTTAAATGGGCGCTGATCGGCGGGTCGGGGCTCTCACTGGCTGTTCTGGGCATACTGCTCTTTATGACAGCTCAGTCCATCGCCCGCCCCATTGAGAAGGTCAATGCCGTTGCGGCGGAAGTAGCGCAGGGGAATCTCTCCGTGGATATTCGGCCTACGGACCGGCAGGATGAGATCGGCAGTCTGCACAACAGTTTCTGCACCATGGCCGCAGGACTCAAGAAACTCATTGCTACTACGGTGGAGACGGCCCAGCAGTTAGCGGCGGCTTCCGAGGAACTGACCGCGTCGGCGGATCAGTCGGCGCAGGGTGCGCAGCACACCGCGCAGGCCATCACGAAGATTACCGGGGACACGATGGAACAGGATACGGTAGTGGATGAATCCCTGAAGACCGTGGATGGCATTACCAACGCCATGAACGATATCACCGGAAGCATTGCCGACGTATCAGCAGCGGCGCAGCGGGTGGAAACGGCCACTACGGAGGGACAGCAGGGCCTCAACGTGGCGGTGCACGGTATGGAAGTGTTGGACGAGAGATCCAAGAGCGTAGCGGACGCGGTCACGGCCCTTTATGACAGCTCAAAGCGGATTTCGGAGATCATGGAGATGATCAGCAGCATTGCCGGACAGACGAATCTCTTGGCGCTTAATGCTGCGATCGAGGCGGCGCGCGCCGGAGAACAAGGCAGAGGATTCGCTGTGGTGGCGGAAGAAGTACGGAAATTAGCGGAACAATCCGGAAATTCCTCCCAGGAGATCACGAGCCTTATTACCGATAACGCCAATCGTATTGAAAATACCTTTAAGGTCATGCAGGAACAAAAAGAGCAAGTTGCGGAAGGTGTGGCGCAAGTGAAGCAGGCCAGTGAGAAATTCGACCGGATCGCGGCGGTGGTGAAAGAACTGACGGTCAAGATCGACACCATCTATAAGAGTACCGAAGGGATAAAGACGGGGAGCGAGCGCATGGTGGGCTCTGTGGAGGCCATCAAGAAAGTATCCGGCTCGGTTCACAGCGAAGCGGAGAACGTGGCGGCGGTCTCGGAAGAGCAGGCGGCTTCCATGGAAGAGATTGCCTCCGCTAGCCAGACATTGGCCCAGTTAGCGCAGGATCTCCAAAAGGGCGTAGGCCGCTTCCGGGTGTGAAGCAGATCAATGCCAAGCAGATTTCCCGGTAAAAAGTTTCAGTAGTATTCCCAAAATCTCACAGGGAAGAGGATGGCAAAAGGAGATAAGGTCTATAGTTTAAGCGGTGGGCAACCACCGCTTTTCTCGTTCACGATAACGGGAATAAAGTTTTATTTTTCCTCGTTGGCCCGAATTTATCTTGAATGTTCAGGAAAGCCGTGGTAGATTAAATATTAATGAGTAAAATTTTTCCGCGGGAAGAAGGAAAGATTTGATCATTAGCGAAATATTCATTAAACTACTTAGGGCAGCGAAGGAAATTACTTCATTTTACTATAGGAGTATAAATATTGTATGACAAAAATGATTTATATGGCACGGTCTGTGAGGCCAAAGTAAAGGGCGTGGGTCGTTAAACAGCCAGCGCGCGGCGTTGGCGCAGTATAGAGGCTTAGAGAATGCAGGATATATGGGGGGAGTAAAATGAATGAACGAAAATGTTGGTTTCTATCGGCGTTCCGCTTTTGGTGATTTTCCTTAGCATGTCGGTGTTTGTTTACTGGGACGCCAGCACGCGGATTAAAGAAGGAACGCAGCGCGAGATGGAAGCTTCGGCGCAATTCCACGCGGAGGAAATTCACCGTATCGTGGACAGCAAGACAGGGCTTCTTGACGGGTTAGTACAGGCGTGGTCAGGAGGATTCCCGGATAATGCCCGCTTTTTGCAGATCGCGGAGGATTTTGCGAAGCGGCCGGATATCGCTTATCTTTACGCCGGATTTCCTGATCGGGATTTCTTAACCAACGGCGACGGCGTCGTTCCTCGTTCGGAATTTGATGCCACCACGCGGGATTGGTACAAAAATGCGGCGACGAAGGATGGCATTCAGATATCCGAGGTTTATGAGGATGCCTTTACGAAGAAAAAGGTGGTTACCCTGAGTCGGGCCCTGAAGATAAACGGGCGTTTGACGGGGGTGGCGGCCATTGATGTGCTGTTTTCTGTCATTGAGGATAAGATCCTTTCCCTGCGGATAGGCGAGCACGGAGAGGCCTTCCTGCTTGATGATCAGGGGCGCTTCATCTCCCATGCACATTTGACGATCAATGATAACATCCATGCGCAAGGAGAAGCAAAAGCAAACCAGTTTTTGAGCAAGACCCCCAACTTCTTTGAAGATGATTACATGGGAACGAACTACTACTATGCCGTTCACCCGGTTGAAGGAACGGGCTGGAACATCGTTCTCTTCGTACCGGAAACAGAAGTACTGGCCGATGTGGCGCATCTTAAATGGCTGATGCTCATCGTTTCCATCGTTTCCCTAGTGCTTCTGGGGAGCATCCTCTTCATGACAGCCCAGTCCATCGCCGGGCCCATTGAGAATGTCAATAAATTGGCGGCCGAGGTGGCGCAGGGGAACCTCGCCATCGAGCTTCATCCCACGGATCGGAAGGATGAAATCGGCGGCCTGCATAACAGTTTCTGCACGATGGCGGAGGGCCTCAAAAAGCTCATCTCTACCACGGTGGAAACGGCCCAGCAGTTAGCGGCGGCTTCTGAAGAGCTGACGGCTTCGGCGGATCAATCGGCACAGGGGGCGCAGCATACGGCACAGGCCATCACGAAAATCACCGGGGATACGATGGAACAGGATACGGTGGTCAATGAATCCATGGAGACAGTGGACGGCATTACCAACGCCATGAACGAGATCACCGGCAGTATCGACGACGTATCAGCGGCGGCTCAGCGGGTGGAGACGGCTACGACGGAAGGCCAGCAAGGTCTCAACGTGGCGGTGCGGGGCATGGAAGTTTTGGACGAAAGCGCCAAGGGGGTGGCGGACGCGGTCACGGCCCTCTACGACAGCTCCAAACGCATCTCGGAGATCGTGGAAATGATCAGCAGCATCGCTGGACAGACGAACCTCTTAGCGCTTAACGCGGCCATTGAGGCAGCCCGGGCCGGGGAGCAGGGACGGGGCTTCGCTGTGGTAGCGGAAGAAGTGCGGAAATTGGCCGAACAGTCGGCGACGTCTTCTCAGGAGATCACCACCCTGATTACCGATAACGCTAATCGCATTGAAAACACCTTCAAGGTCATGCAGGAGCAAAAAGAGCGGGTCAGTGAGGGTGTGGCGCAGGTCAATCAGGCCAGCGAAAAATTCGATCGCATTGCGGCGGTAGTGAAGGAATTGGCAGCGCGGATCGACACCATCCATCAGAGTACAGAGGGCATTAAGACGGGCAGCGAACGGATGGTGGGCTCGGTGGAGGCCATCAAAAAGGTGTCGGCTTCCGTTCACAGCGAAGCGGAGAACGTGGCAGCCGTATCCGAAGAACAGGCGGCGTCCATGGAAGAGATCGCTTCCGCCAGCCAGACCTTAGCTCAGATGGCACAGGATCTGCAAAAGGGCGTGGGTCGTTTCCGGGTCTGACAATAAAGGGGCGCGGACACAGACAAAAAGCGGCGGGCAACCGCCGCTTTTTTGCCCCCTGCGGGGAAGTATGATATAATCTGGAAGATATTGCAGTGTTTTTTGGAGGTTGTTTTTATTGGACGCTTTTGCCGTCACCGGGAATGTTCTTCTGATCCTGTTCCTCATCGCCCTCAACGGCTTTTTTGTGGCGGCCGAGTTCACCATTGTCAAAGTGCGCTCCTCAAAATTGGAAGAGCTCATCGCCGAGGGCAGCCGTCAGGCCCGCTACGCGAAAAAACTCACCGATCACATGGACGTTTCCCTTTCCGTGACCCAGCTGGGGATCACCTTGGCGTCTTTAGGACTCGGCTGGGTGGGGGAGCCGTTTTTGGCGGAGATTCTCCGGCCTTGGCTGGCCCTTTTGGGGATCACCGGCGCGCTGGTGGATACCATCGCCTTCACGGTGGCATTTTCCGCCATCACGGCGGCGCATATTATTTTGGGAGAGCTGGCGCCGAAGAACCTGTCCATTCAGAATCCCTTGAAGATCCTTTTGACCATCGCTCCGCCTCTCCTTTTCTTCCAGCGCCTTACTTATCCTTTCGTCTGGGCGCTCAATCATGTGGCGAACTGGACGATTCGTCTTTTTGGCTTTCGGGTGGCCGCTGAAACAGAAGCTGCGCACTCTGAGGAAGAGATTCGGATTCTCATGGCGGAGAGCCGCCGACAGGGCTATATTGATAAGACGGAGTACGATTTCGTGGATAATGTCTTTGATTTTTCCGATAAGGAAGTTCGGGATATCATGACGCCTCGCACGGATATGGTCTGTCTGTATCTGGAAAACAGCGCCGAAAAAAATATTCACATCGCTTTGGAAGAGCGCATGACCCGCTACCCCCTCTGTCGGGAAGACAAGGATAACATCGTGGGCTTCATTCATATCAAGGATCTCTTGGATCCCCTCTGCCAGGGCCGTCAGGGCGGATCTCGACCGTGAGGAGGAAATGCTATGGCCTTTACCATCCACGTGCTGAACCAGGACAAGTACATCACCAGCGAAACGCCGGTGACGGGGCACAACGTGCTGGCGGACCTCGACTCCGCCGAGAAGGGGAGAGTCATCGCCTGGCGCGTGAACAACTACACCCGGCCGCTGGGCTGGGTCATCGACGACGACGCGAAGGTGGAGTTCATCCTGACCACGTCGCCCGACGGGCTGCGCATCTATCAGCGCTCCCTGGACTTCCTGCTGGTCATCGCCTGCGAGAAGACGCTGAACCGCAAGGCCATCCTGCGCCACTCCATCGGGGAGGGGCACTACTGGGAGCTGGAGGACGGCCCCGTGACGCAGTCCGACGTCTACAAGCTGCACGCCGCCATGAGCGAGATGGTCCACGAGGACCTGCCCATCACGCGCAAGATCCTGCCCATCGACAAGGCAAAACGCATCTTTCAGGAGCAGGGAGAGCCTGAGATCGCGGACCTCTTCGTGCGGGCCAACCTGGACCCGGTGGAGGCCTACCGCTGCAGCTCGCGCTACGGCTACTTCTGCGGGGCCATGGCCCCCTCCACGGGGCTCCTGCGCACCTTCGACCTCCTGCTGTTCGACCGTGGGCTGGTGCTTCAGTTCCCCACCGTCGATACGCCGGAGGGCGTTCCCCCCTTCCAGGCGGACGCCTCGCTGGCCAGCATCTTCTTCGACTACGCCCACTGGCTTGAGGTGATGAACCTCAACTACCTCACGAGCCTGCACCGCTGCGTGGCGGAGGGGAAGGTGCAGGAGCTGATCCTCATCGCGGAGGCCTTTCACTCCCAGCGCCTGGGCAGCATCGCTAAGGACATCGCCTCGAAGCCCGTGAAGGCGATCACCATCGCGGGGCCGTCGGGGTCCGGCAAGACGACGTTCTCCGAGCGGCTGAAGGTGCAGCTCATGGTCTGCGGCAAGAACCCCGTGACGCTGCCCCTGGACAACTTCTTCAAGGAGCGGGAGGACTCCCCCCGCGACGAGAAGGGGGAGTACGACTACGAGAGGCTGGAGGCGCTGGACCTGGAGATGCTCCAGGAGAACCTGACGCGCATCCTGGCGGGCGAGGAGGTCGTCACGCCGCGCTACAATTTCATCACCGGACACAAGGAACCCGGAAAGGTCATCCGGCTGGGGGAGGCGGACGTGCTCATCATGGAGGGCATCCACGGGCTGAATGACCGCATCCTGGCCATGCTGCCGGAGAAGAGCCGTTACGGCATCTTCGTTTCCCCCCTGACGAGCATCTGCATCGACCCGCACAACCGCGCCAGCACGGGCGACAACCGCCTGCTGCGGCGCATCATCCGCGACTACCGCACGCGGGGCAAGTCCGCGCAGGTGACCCTTGAGGTGTACCCCAAGGTCATCCGCGGCTCCATGCGTTACATCTTCCCCTACCAGAGCCGGGCGAACGCCACCTTCAACTCCGCGATGCCCTACGAGCTGGGCATCCTGAAGAGCTACGTCGAACCCCTGCTGCACACGGTGGACGAGCGCTCTCCCGTCTTCAGCGAGGCGCTGCGCCTCCTGAACATCCTGCGCTTCGTCCCCGCCATCCAAAACGAGGGCATCCCCAACAACTCCGTCATCCGCGAGTTCATTGGAGGCAGCTGCCTTGACGTGTAAACAGGGACTTTTGTTCGAGATGGAATTGCCGGATTTCCGCTACGAGTGTCGGGATGCCCTTGATTTCTGCAAAGAGATACCCGATGAAACGGTGAAGCTGGTCATCACATCCCCTCCCTATAACATCGGGAAGGAGTACGAAACAAGGACGGGGATTGAGGAATACGTTCACAACCTGGAGCCGATCCTGGCGGAGTTGGTCCGCGTTTTGTCGCTCGACGGCAGCCTGTGCTGGCAGACGGGCAATTGTGTTGAAGAAGGCGAGATTTACCCGCTCGATATCTACTTCTACCCCTGTTTTAAAAGAATGGGGCTGCATTTGCGAAATCGTGTGATATGGCATTTTGGTCACGGCCTGCACTGTTCCAAGAGGTTCAGTGGCCGTTACGAGACGATTTTATGGTTTACGAAGTCGGATGAATACACGTTTAACCTCGATGACGTGCGCATCCCTTCCAAGTATCCCGGAAAGAGATACTTCAAGGGGGAAAGGAAGGGGCAGTTCAGCGGCAATCCCAAGGGTAAGAATCCTGAGGACGTTTGGGAGATGACGGTAAGCCGGTTGATTGACGATTGGGACGCGCTGATATGGGACATCCCCAACGTCAAGAACAATCACCCTGAAAAGGTGGAGCATCCATGCCAGTATCCGGTTGAGTTGGCGGAACGCTGTATCCTGGCGCTTACCGATGAAGGGGATATCGTTTACGACCCTTTCGCGGGGGTGGGGTCCTCTTTGGTGGCGGCGCTCAAGAACGGCCGCAGGGCCTACGGCTCGGAATGGGAGCAGAAGTTCGTCGATACCGGGTTGGACAGACTGCGAAGGTTAAGAGAGGGCACGCTTTTAACGCGCCCTATCCATCGGGAGATATGGATGCCCAAGCCGGGTGATAAAATTGCGCACATTCCCGAAGAATGGAACCAGGCGCAATGAAGATCGCTCAGGTGTACAGCCATTTGAATGGACTGGAGTTCCTCCTGGTCCACAGGCCTGAGTTGTGGAATGAGGTGAAGGCCGTTATCCAAAATGTGGATGCGTCCCTCACCTTCAATAAAGTGAGCAGGGAAAAAACGATGTCGGGAAGGATACTGTTTGCGCCAACTGAGCTGAACCGTCTTTTCAAAGCTGAGTTTTTGAACAAAGGCTGGCGTGAAACGAGGATAGCCTACTTCGTCAACGAGGATTTGGAAACGACGCGGGACACCGTTCATATTCGGGACAAGGACCGGCAAAGGCAGGCGATTGAGGAGAAGGGCTTCACTGCGTACCCCACTCACAATCAGGTGGATTTCGTGAAGGATCGCGTTGCCGTTGAGGTCCAGTTTGGCAAGTATTTTTCGGTGCAGTATGACCTGCACGTCAAGCACACGTTCTTTTATGAGAGAGGGGACATTGACGCGGGCATCGAGATCATTCCCATGCACAGCCTCATGTCGCAGATGTCGTCGGGCCCCTCCTGGTACGAAAATGAGTTGACCAACATCGTGCGCGAGGGTCGTTCCAATCCATCGGTCCCCATCGTACTGGTCGGGATTGAACCCGATGAGCGACGTTCGTCGGAATAGGGGGAAGAATTAATGAACACACTGGCCGCAGTCGCCAGGGGCAGCCAGCCTGCGGACCTCGTGATCCGGGGGGCCCGCGTCGCGAACGTCTTTACCATGGAGTACGAGGAGGTCGACGTCGCCGTCTGCGGGGACCGAATCGCGGGCGTCGGCAGGGGCTACGAGGGGCACCGCGTCCTGGACGCGGAGGGGGCCGTCCTGGTCCCCGGCCTGATCGACGGGCACGTCCACATCGAAAGCAGCCTGATGGCGCCGGCGGCCTTCGCGGACGCCGTGGTGGTCCACGGGACGACCACCGTCATGGCCGATCCCCACGAGATAGCGAACGCCCTGGGCCTTCCCGGCGTCCGCTACATGTACCTGGCGAGCCGCGGACTGGCCGTGGACGTCTTCCTGGGCGCGCCCTCCTGCGTCCCCGCATCCGGATTTGAAACGCCCAGAGATGAGCTGGACATGATGGCCGTTCGGGAGATGCTTCAGGAGGGGTGGTGCACCCACCTGGGGGAGATGATGAACTACCCGGCGCTCATCGAGGGGGACCCGGACGTGTGGGGCAAGGTGGCGGCGGCGGGCGACGTCGTCCTGACGGGCCACGCTCCGGGCGTTTTTGGAAAGGACCTGAACGCCTACCTCACGTCGGGCGTTTCGTCGGACCACGAGTGCGTGGGCCTTGAGGAGGCGCGAGAGAAGCTGCGGCGCGGCATGTGGGTGATGATGCGCGAGGGCGCCTCCTTCCCCAACCTGCGGGCGCTCCTCCCCCTGCTGAAGGAGAACCCGCTCCTGGCCGCGCGCTGCATGGTCGTGACGGACGACGCCACGGCGCGCTACATCCGGGACACGGGGCACATGGACGCCAAGCTGCGCATCATGATCGAGGAGGGTGTAGACCCCCTCGTGGCCCTCCGCATGACGACGCTCTCGCCGGCGGACTACTTCCGCCTGTGGGACCGGGGGGGCATCGCGCCCGGACGCCGGGCGGACCTCGTGCTGGTCGATGACCTGGCGAGCTTCAACGTGAAGCACGTCTGGAAGGACGGACGCGCCGTCGTCCAGGACGGCGTCGCGGTCAAGGGCGCGCAGGCACACTCCATCCCGCTGCCCCATGCGGCGCAGACGACGCCCCTCACCGAGGAGCAGCTCCGCGTTCCTGCCGAGGGCGAGACGATGAACGTCATCGAGATGAGGCCGGGCGAGATCATCACCGGATCGCGGCGGATGCCCCCGCTCGTGTCGGAGGGGAACGCCGTCCCCGACCCGTCCCGCGACCTCGCCAAGATCGTCGTGATGGAGCGCCACCACGGCACGGGACGCTTTGCCGTCGGCTTCGTCACGGGATTCGGGATGCAGCGCGGCGCCATCGCCTCGTCCGTGGCCCACGACGCGCACAACTTCGTGGCCGCCGGCATGGACGACCGGTCCATCGTCACGGCGCTGGGGCGCCTGTGCGAAACGGGCGGCGGCCTGGTCCTCGCGGAGGGAGAGGCCGTGCGCGGCAGCCTTCCTCTGCCCATCGGCGGCCTGATGACCTACCTGGACGCCAAGGGCGTCGCCCGCGCTCTGGAGGACCTGGAGTGGGAGGCGGAGCAGCTGGGCCTGCAGCTGCCCCACCCGTTCATGGCCCTGTCCTTCCTGTGCCTCTCCGTCATCCCCAACCTCCGCATCACGGATCAGGGGTACGTCGATATCGTGAGGGGCGGACTTCAGCCCCTCTTTTCCAAGGGCGACTAAGCTCCACAGCAGGGGTGCGCGGCCGCCGTTCCAAACTTATCTCTTATAAGGGGTGTCTTGATCATGATGTCGTTTCTGGATCGCACGTTCCACGTCAGGGAAGCGGGGAGCTCCGTCCGCACGGAGTTTCTGGCCGGCCTGACCACCTTCGTCACCATGTCCTACATCGTCTTCGTCAACCCGGCCATTCTGAGCAAGACGGGCATGGACTTCGACGCGCTGGCAGTGGTCACCTGCCTCAGCTCGGCGCTCGCCACGTTCCTGATGGCCGTGCTGGCCAACTACCCCATCGGGCTGGCGCCGGGCATGGGGCTCAACGCCTTCTTCACCTACACCGTCGTGCTGGGAATGCAGATCAACGGGGCTCCCGTCACCTGGCAGATGGCCCTGGCTGCCGTGTTCATCGAGGGCGCGATCTTCATCCTGCTGACGCTGACCCGCGTCCGCGAGATGGTGGTCAACACCATCCCCAAGGCGCTCAAGATCGGCATTTCGGCGGGCATCGGCTTCTTCATCGCCTTCATCGGGATGCAGAGCGTCGGCATCGTCGTCCACAACGACGCGACCCTCATCGCCCTGGGAGAGATCGGCGAAAACGTCCCGGCGCTCCTTGCCATCGTCGGGCTGCTCCTGATGGCCGTGCTCACCGCCCACCGCGTCCCCGGCGCCCTCCTGATCGGCATCCTGGCCGTCACCGTCCTTGCTGCCGCCTTCGGGATCACGACGCTGCCCGAAACGTTCGTTTCGACGCCGCCCTCCATCGCGCCGCTGTTCTGGAAGATGGACTTCTCCCTCGTCCGCGAGCCGGACTTCTGGGTCGTGGTGTTCACCTTCTTCTTCGTGGACTTCTTCGACACCGTGGGGACGCTGGTGGGCGTCTGCAGCCGCAGCGGGCTGCTGGACGAGGAGGGCCGACTGCCCAGGGCGAAGGGTGCCCTCATGGCCGACGCGATCGGCACCGTCGCCGGCGCGATCCTGGGGACCTCCACCGTCACCTCCTACGTCGAGAGCTCCAGCGGGGTGGCCCAGGGAGGGCGAACGGGCCTTAGCTCCGTCGTTACCGCCGTCCTCTTCATCGCCGCCATCTTCTTCACGCCCATCGTGGGCATCGTTCCGGGCTGCGCCACGGCCCCCGCTCTGATCCTGGTGGGCGTCTACATGATGATGAGCCTCCGGGACCTGGATTACAGCGAGTGGACGGACATCTTCCCCGCGATCCTGGGCTTCACGATGATGCCCCTGACCTACAGCATCGCGACGGGCATCGAGTTCGGCGTCGTCTCCTACGTGCTCGTCAAGAGCTTGTCTGGCAAGTTCCGCGACGTGAGCGGCCTCATGACCTTTTTGGCCATCCTCTTCACCCTGAAGGAGCTCCTCTCCTGAGCCGGCCTGTGGCGTTTCGGCCCCGACATCCTCAACTCCCCCGCAAGGGGGAGTTTTTTGACGACGCCCGACGGCGGCCCCTTGCCCTTCCCTGCGCTTTCATGGATAATAGACGCCAGGTATCGTCGGACCTCCATCGGCGCTCAAGAGCGCGCTTTCGCCGGTGGAGAAACTTTTTTCGTCAGAGAATGGGAGATCGTCCGTGCAGTTTTTCGTGGAGATGAGGAGAGACAGGGCGGCCGCCGGATTTTCGACGTTCGACGAATTTTTGGCTCGGACGGCGAACGAGGACCGCCAATTTTTGACCGTGGAGGAGCTTCCCCTCTTTGCCCCCACGGCCTGCGGCATGGCCAACGGCGCCGGAGGCTGGGTCGTCCTAGGGGCGGAGTGGCTTGAGGAGGAGGGCCGCGCCGCGCCGCGGGGGCTCCGAAGCCCCGACGCGCTGCGCGACCAACTCGCGGCCGACTGCGGGAACGGCCGGACCTTCAGCGCGACGCTCTCCGTCACCTTCCACGTGCTGCAAGACCCGGCGCCGATCCTGCTGGCCCGCGTCCTGCCGGCCGAGTGGCACGAGCGCCCCGTGTGCGTCGGGCAGGACTACGTCCGCGGGACCTGGCGCCGCACGGAGGGCGTGGGCTTCCTGTCGGGCGTCGGAGCGCGCTTCCGTCTGGGGCTGGACGCCCTCGAAAGGCTGAAGGACGACCGTCCCGTCCGCGGCATGGGCCTCGACGACCTTCACGAGGAGAGCGTCGCCTCCTTCCGCTCCGCGATGGTCCAGCGCCGGCCGGAGTGGTCGGAACTGCCCCTTGAGGCGTTCCTGGCCCGCGCGCAGGTCCTCTCAGGCGGCGCCGTCACCCAGGCGGGGAACCTCATGCTGGGCCGCAGGGCCACGCGCGTCCGGGCGGAGGTCCGCAAGGGCAACGCCGAGAGCGAGGCCCTGGAGGTGCGCAACCTCTGGAAGGCGTACTCCGACCTGATGCCCCGCCTCACCCGCAGCCTCTCCCCGGCCTGCGCCGCAGCCTTCCGCGAGTGCTTCATCAACGCGCTTCTGCACGCGGACTACGACGCCGGGGACGTGACGGTGCTTTTAAGGGGCGGACCGGCCGCCGCCCGCTTCAAAAACCCCGGCCTGATGCGGACGCAGCACCGGGGCGAGAGCGCCTGCCGCAACTTCCGATTGATGAAGGTCTTTCAACTGCTGGGAGCCGCCCGGGGCGACGGGCGCGGATTGTCCCTCATCCGCCGCTATCAGCCCGACTTCGCGCTGCAGCAGGACGCGCTGGAGCTGACCACCACGGCGGTCCTGAACCTGGAGCCCATGGCCGCCCTTCAGGGGACGCCTCCTGCGGCGCGTCCCTCGGCACAGCGCCGGAAGGAGGCCGCCCAACGCCCCTCCCAGCCCGACGGCCAGAGATCGCAGCGAGAGGCGCTGTCGCAGGAGACAGCGCCCGCAGAGACCGAGCCGACGCCGTTCCTGCTGGCGCCCACGGCACCGGCTGAGGCGCCGGCGTCCGTCGAGGAGGCCGTTACGTCGGGGGCTGTCGAGGAATCGGCCCCATCAGGGTCCGTTGAGAACGCCCCAACGGGGCACGCTGGGAAAGTCCCAACGGGACAGGGAGTTGAAGCGGAGAGAGCTGCAGAAGATGCTCCGGCGGCGTCCGAGCCCCGGCGGCAGACCTCGTTCGGCAGCGCCGCGGACGAGTTGGAGCGGGCCATCGCGGAGATGCGCGGCAGGCCGTAGGCCCGACGCTCGCAGGACGAGGCGGGCGGGGCATCGAGCTGAGGTATGGGAGCGGCCCATCGCGGGCGGGGAGGACTTAACATGGCAAAGCCGATCATTGGAATTCTGGGCAACATCCTGGTGACGACGTCTTCCACCTCTGGGAGCGTCATGCGCCGCAGCTTTACGAACGACACCTGCGTCCGCTCCGTGGCGAACAACGGCGGCGTCCCCGTCATCCTGCCCTTCGTCAGCGACCTGAGCCTGATGGACCCCCTTCTTGAGGCGTGCGACGGGCTGCTGTTCCCCGGCGGGGACGACGTGGACCCCGCCTACTATGGGGAGGCCCCGCACGAGAAGCTGGGGGAGGTCGATCGCGCCCTCGACGAATGTTGGTTTCACGCCGCGCGATACGCTATGGAACGGCAGGTTCCCATGCTCGGCATCTGCCGGGGGGCCCAGCTTTTGAACGTCGCCTGCGGCGGCAGCCTGTACCAGGACATCGGCGAGCGGGGGGAGGACCACCTGACGCACGTTCAGACGGAGAAGCGCCACGTCGTCACCCAGACGGCGCGCGTCGTTCCGGGCACCCGGCTGGCCCGACTTCTGGGGCAGGAGGCCGTGCCGGTGAACAGCCTGCACCACCAGTCCGTCAAGGCGCTGGGAAAGGGCCTGATCGTTTCCGCTCAGGCGGAGGATGGAATCGTGGAGGCCATCGAGAGCGCCGACGGGCTGATCGTTGCCACCCAGTGGCACCCGGAGGACCTGATCGAATCCGTCCCCGTGATGAACGTTCTGTTTCAGGACCTGACAACCCGTGTCGCGGCCCGAAGGGGGGACTGACGGCCCGTGAGCGCCAGCGAACGGCAGCCGGAAGGCTCCCCGAAGGGGGGACTGACGATCTCGCCGGCCTTGAAAATGAAAAGGGTTGGAGCCCAAATCCGCAGGTTGTGATGGCCTGATCGGGGAGCAAGCCCATCGTTGCACGGGTTAAGCTGACTCTGACCTTGCGCCCGTCCGGTGCGACGGAAAACGCGCAAAATCTGTCCCAACTTCACGTTAAAAATTTTGCCTGTGTTTTTGGCTGGAGGCTTGTATCGAGGAGGGATAACGCGATGAAGGACAACCTCTCCGAGAAGGTCCCCCG